>WBZS01000607.1_pt1 | contig 40998 bp, 30 predicted proteins | sample 5204201 | NCBI WGS metagenome assembly WBZS01 (sample SAMN12344357, study PRJNA552823) | activated sludge metagenome | biome: Activated sludge suspended growth; feature: Nitrification reactor; material: Wastewater; isolation source: activated sludge from nitrification reactor of wastewater...
CGCCGCGTGCCAAGCCGATGGGGTGGAAATCGCACGCCGTTCAAGTGGCGGCGGCACGGTTTTGCTCGGGAAGGGTTGTATGAGTTTTTCGCTCGTCCTTCGCTTCGACCGTGCCCACGAACTAATGGATGTTCGCCGATCGTATCCCTGGATTCTCGAACGAGTTCTCGCGGGGTTGCGCCTACCAGCGTCTGACTTGGCGATTCAAGGCGTCAGCGATCTGACGTACTGCGGGCGAAAGTTCTCCGGCAACGCGCAACAGCGGAAGCGAACCCACTTGTTACACCACGGGACGCTTCTTTACGGAATGGATCTTGCGAAAATACCCGTCTATTTGCGGGAACCTCCGCGTCAGCCCGACTATCGAGAGCGACGTTCCCATGGAGATTTCATCGGAGGGATTCCCCTCTCCGCGGAGGACTTGGCGAACCGTTTGCGGGAAGCTTGGCATGCCGAACAATCAATGTCGTTGCATGGTGAGGACGCGATCACGGAGTCGGTACGCGATCGTTTCGGAAATGCCCAATGGATCTTTCGGCGTTAATCTATCCTTGTCGGAAGGACGGTGCGAATGTCCGTTTCTGAAAGAAACGCCGTCGTCGATCCTGAGGTAAGGAATGTCTTCAGGGGGCGCAACCCATTTTTCTGGGTTTTGGCGCGCCCGCGACAGCGAACGCCACCGCAGCGAGCGACGCAATGGCGAGCGACGCAATGGCGAGCGACGCAATGGCGAGCGACGCAATGGCGAGCGACGCAATGGCGAGCGACGCAATGGCGAGCGACACAATGGCGAGCGGCCGGTGTAAACCGGCCGTGGGAACCCTCGGAAACCCAGGGCTCCCCATCATTTTCGCCGGAAGCGGTTGCGTTGGTTCTTTCGCGGGTTCCACGGCCGGTTTACACCGGCCGCTCGCCTTGTCCCCAGGGAATTTGGCTGCATCCCTTCGGGGGAATGGGTCCATGGTGATTCAAGCGGTTTTTGCCGTCTGTCGATAATGAAATTGTTCGTTTTTTTGCGTTAAAATGTTGGTGGGAATGGAGTTTCTACGTTCGCGGCCACGTTGTGCGATGGAGTGCTCGGATGCATGAAGGATCTGCCCAACCCCAGGACTTGAACCTCAATGCACCCATTTTTCAATCTGAATCCGTTCCTTTTCGGCTCGGTTATCGACGGTGGTTGGACGGTCTGCGGGGAATCGCGATCCTGCTCGTCTTGTTGTTGCATGCCAAACTTCTTCGTGGCGGAGCGATCGGCGTCGACCTGTTTTTCGTCCTGAGCGGGTTTCTGATCACGAGTCTGTTGGCCGAGGAATGGCATCGCACGGGTTCGATCTGTTTCAGATCCTTTTACGCACGGCGCATGTTGCGGCTGTTTCCAGCGTTTTTCGTGCTTTTGGTTCTTTTCACGGGACACACGCTCTGGTTCAGCCCGGCTGCATCACGTGGTGAGCGCTGGTATGAATTGGCGGTCGCGTCCACGTATGTCGCCAATTGGAACCAGATTCACGGAGCGACGTTGACATTGTTGGGCCATACCTGGTCCCTTTCGGTCGAAGAACAATTTTACCTTATTTGGCCACCCTTACTTTATTGGATGTTTCGAAGCGGAATGTCGCGACCACGGATCCTCACGTGCGTGGTGATTGGGATCGTCGCGTCGGCAACGTTGCGCCTGGGATTGAACCAGCAGCATCGCTTGTTTGGCACGGAACGCACCCCGATCATGCGACTTTATGCGGGCCTCGACACCCGCGCCGACGCACTCCTGGCGGGCTGCCTCGCTGGCCTTTATGTCGCGTGGAACGGGTTTGGCAACGTGAAAAACAAGTCGGCCCAATGGAAGGTCTTGGCGGGCGTCTCCGCACTGGGCTTTTGCTACGCCACCTACCAATGGGATCTCTGTAGTTTCCAGTACTACGACGGAATATTCACCCTGGTGGCATTGTGCGTGGCGGCATTTCTCATTCGCATGGCGTTGCTTCCCTCACGCATTTTCGCCTCGTTTCTCGAATTCGCGCCATTGGTCTTCCTGGGAAAAATATCGTACAGTCTTTACCTTTTTCACGTCTTGGTGTTCGCGATGTTCGGCGAATCGGAATTGGGCTGGCACAAGCCAGGCGAAACCACGCTGGCGTTGGTCTTTTCCGTCGTCGTGGCAGTGTTCTCGTTCGTTGCCGTCGAACGTCCCTTTTTGCGGCTCAAGTCAAGGTTCGGCTTAACTCAGAAACCGGTCGCGACTGCGGTCCAACCTTCAAGACTCGACTCGGCCACCCACCAGCGAAACGCAGCGTGAACGTCCTTACGCTGCCTATCTCTCGCACGAAGGCGTTTCGGTTTTGGCTTTGGATTCCTACGTTAATACCGTGGGTTGGACGCTTCGGAACCGTTGAGTGAACGAATTGTCATGGATCACGTGATGCCTTTGCTCTTGGGAGTGATCAGTTACCTGGTCGGTGCGATTCCCTTTGGATACCTGATGGCCCGAGCGAAGGGTGTCGACATCTTCAAACAGGGCAGTGGCAATATCGGCGCTACGAATGTTGGCCGAGTGCTCGGGAGAAAATTTGGGATCGCGGTTTTCGTTCTCGATTTCCTCAAAGGCGCGCTTCCCGTCGCGATCGCGAAGTTCCTTGGCCATTACCAATACGCGCCACAAAATTCTGGGCTGCTTGAAGTCGTTGCGGGTTCGGCTGCGTTTTTAGGGCATCTTTTCCCCATCTATCTAGGGTTTCGCGGTGGCAAGGGCGTGGCGACGGGTGCGGGCGTGGTGGCCGTGATGCTTCCCGTGCCCGCGTTGGCGGCTTTGCTCACTTGGATCACGTTCGCGGTCTCGACACGTTATGTTTCCGCCAGTTCGATTGCCGCAAGCATGGTGCTTGCACTTGTTCAGTTTCTTTTGACTCCGTACCCAGCTTACGCGGAGGTTCGAGCGCTCTTTGCGGTTGGTGCCGCCATCATCGTGACGCTCAAACACGCGGGCAACGTAGCTCGGCTCATGAAGGGCACGGAGAACAAACTTCAGGATTCCGCCATGCTATTCAACGTGGGAAAAAGCCTGCATGTGCTCGCGCTCGGGTTATGGTTTGGTTCAGGAATCTTTTTCACCTTCGTGGTGGCACTCTCGCTTTTCCACACGTTCGAAACGCTCGGACAATCCGAAACTCGACCGACATGGTTTCCCCAACCCGAGATGTTCCACTCGAAAACGGAGGTGATGAACGCACCCAAGGAACAAGGCTCACGCGTGGCGGGTGCCGCGGTAGGCCCCATCTTTCCTTGGTATTTTCTCCTCCAAGCGGTGTGTGGCTTCGTGGCGCTAACGACGGCTTGGACCTGGTCGCGCAACTCCACGTGCCGAATCCATCGAGCCCGATTTTGGCTGGTCGCGTTGGCGTGTGTGGGCGTGGCGATTGGTTGGCCGATCGAGCATTATGTCGCCGAGATGCGACCGGCGCGCAACGATCTCACGGATGCTTATTTACGTTCGACCTCGGACACCGAACGTGCCGAAAGGCTCGAGCCGATGAAGGCGGCCCGTGCGGAATTTGGCCGAGGCCATGGGATCAGCCTGCTTTTGAATTTCGCGACACTCGCCTTGGTGTTCGCCGCCACCGCCCTCGCGGGCCAATTGCCCGAGCGAACCGTCAACGATGATCCAAAGACGCGCGATGCGAATCAAGGTTCCCCTTCCTGAACGGTCCGCCAATTGGCAGTGTGAAGTATGCAATATTTTTCGTAGGTTACGATTTATAAGTGGCTTTTTGTCACCCCGATTGCCGTTTCGTGTTCGCAGCGAGGGCTTTGGTCGCAATCCATCTGAACGTGGAAGCAATGAAGAATGAAGGATGAACAATGAACAATGAAGGATGAACCATGAACCATGAACAAGTGAAATCGAAGCTTCTCGATTTACTTCAAAATCGTTCATGGTTCATCCTTCATGGTTCATTGAATTCGTTTTTCCTCTCGCGCTGCGCGGATTTTTCCATGTGGCAGTACAGGACCCCAATATCTCGCAGGAAGCCACCGACCTTGGCAAGAATTCAAGCGAGCGCGAATCGGCAAGCGGGGTTTCCGATCAATCATTTTTTGCTGCGGGCCCTTAACGTTTCTTCGGATCCGTGAAATCGGTGCAATCCGTGCTTTCCCTCTTGAAGGGTGAAGTTGCGGCGACGCCTCGCTTGGATTGATCGCGAGAGGTGTCCACGAGGGATTTCTGTTGCGGAAGGTGAGTCCGCGATTTACTTTGAGTAGCTGAACTATCTCCCGAAACTCGAACCAAGGAGTCTATCATGAGCCGACGCTTGAATCGCCGGCAGTTCGTTCAGGCGAGCGCCGTCACCGCGACGGCGGCAGGATATTGGTTGACTGGTGGAGTCACCGAATCGTTCGCCCGCCAAAACAACCCGATGAACAAGCTCAACATCGCGTTCATTGGCGCGGGTGGCCGAGCTGAAGGAAACATCTCGGGGTGCACGGACGAAAACATCGTCGCCCTCTGTGATGTCGATTCCAACCGCGCTCGCACCATGTTCAACCGATTCGCCAATGCGACCAAATACAGCGATTGGCGCGTGATGCTCGAAAAGCAAAAGGACATCGAAGCCGTGGTCGTCAGCACGCCCGACCATTCGCACGCGATTGCCAGCATCACGGCCATGCGCATGGGCAAACACTGCTACACCGAAAAACCGCTTACCCACAGCGTGTGGGAAGCTCGACAGATGGCGGAAGTCGCGCGAGCACAACGCGTGGCCACCCAGATGGGCAATCAGGGAACCTCGCACGACGGTTTTCGCTCGGCGGTCGAAACCATTCGCGCGGGAGCGATCGGTGATATTCGCGAAGTCCACGTCTGGACCAATCGGCCCGGCACCTACTGGCGTCAAGGGCACCGTGAACGTCCCCAGGATCGTCCCGCGGTGCCGCCACACATCAACTGGGATGTTTGGCTTGGCCCCGCACCCGAACGTCCTTACCATCCCAACTACCATCCGTTCGCATGGCGTGGTTGGTGGGACTTCGGCACCGGTGCGTTGGGCGATATGGCCTGCCACACCATGAACATGGCGTTCATGGCGCTTCGGCTTGGTGCGCCTTCCTCGGTCACCGCTCAATGCGACCAGGAAATCAACGCGGAAAGCCCACCCAACGGTTTGATCGTCACCTATGAATTCCCGGCACGCGGCAATCTTCCCGCCTGCACGCTCAAGTGGTACGAAGTGCGTCGGCCCCCGATGGAATTGCTGCACGGAGAAGCGATGGTCGGCTCGGGCAGCTTGTTCGTGGGTGCGAAAGGAAAGATCTACTCGCCGGACGATTACGGTGCACGGATCGTGTTTCTGCCCCGCGACCAATTCCCGAACCAACGGGCTCCGGCACCGACGTTGCCGCGCGTGGGTGGCCGACACCATCAGGAATGGATCCGCGCCTGCAAGGGCGGTCCCGCGGCCATGTCGAATTTCGTCGATCACGCCGGCCCGCTCACCGAAACGGTTCTCTTGGGCAACGTGGCCATTCGAACCGGCCGACGTATCGTTTGGGACTCGGCGAAACTGCAAGCCATCGATGTTCCCGCCGCCGCCCCGTTCCTTCGCCGTGAATATCGAAAAGGCTGGACGATTTAGGAGATCTGAGAATCCCCGGCTTTGATGAACTCTCCCCAAGCCCGTGGCCAAAAGGCCACGGGTTCCCTCTCACTCCACCCAAACCCCCTCCACCACATCTCCCGGTTGGCCTTCACACCGGCACGTTTCCTCGATATTCTCCCACCGTCGTTGCATCCGCGAAGAGCGCCATGAGTGCCTTTGCGTACACCACGAATGCCACACGTACCACGGATGGTCGCGTATGCTCAAGAAGTCTGCCTCGGTGAACTATTGGCCTGAATCCCGTTGCGCCAAGGCCTTCTGGACCCAGTTCGAACTGCCTCCCTATCAGCAACTTCTACGTGACACCGCCGATTGGGTGGATCCCGTGGAAGGCCAACGCTGGATCGATCTGGGGTGTGGCGGCGGCCAACTCAGCAAAATGCTCTGGACCAAAGCACGTGGAAGCCTTGCCGAGGTTGTCGGCGTCGACATCGCGGAAGTGAATGAAAAAGCCTATGCCAAGTTGAGGCAGCAGGTGGATCCGCCGGCGAGTCCCGAGGTTCTCAAGTTCGTGACGGCGGATATTTCCCATGGCTTGCCCATGTGGCACGAAGGACGTTTCGACGGTGCGGTTTCCGGCCTCGCCATTCAATATGCCGAATCGTTTGACGAAGCCAACGATACCTGGACGCGCGATGCCTACGTTCGCATCTTGGCGGAAGTCCAGCGTCTGCTTCGCCCCGGCGGGACCTTCGTATTCTCGGTGAACGTTCCTGAGCCCGCGTGGGGAACCGTGGCCTGGAATGCGCTTTCCGGTACGTTTCAGTCCAAGCATCCCTTGCGATATCTTCGTAAAGCTTGGCGAATTTATTCTTACGGAAATTGGCTTAAACGCGAGGCCCGAAGGGGACGCTTCCATTACCTTCCCGCCGAACAAATCTCAGCTTTTTTAGCCCAGGTTGGATTCGCGGGAATCGAGTGCAAAACGAGTTTCGCGGGCCAAGCATTTCTCTTCCGCTGCCACAAACCATCCCGTGCTGCCTGATGGAGGAGAACGGCGTTCTCCCATAGGTGAAATTCGGAATCTCCCGCGCAGAGACGTAGAGCAAGTGGGAGAAAGAAATCCTGATTTCGGAACGGTTATCGCACCTGAAGAAGTGCGTCCCACTTCCATTTCCCGCGTCTCTGCGAGAGATGTCCTAAATAAAATAGCCTAGAAAATCAATCTGCATCTCGCGTGATCGACCGTTTGCTTCGTAAGGAGAGGCGGTGGCCGAATTTTGAAGGCGGATACGCGGTAAATTCTCGCAACCTGCTCAAAGAGAACCAATCAACCTATAATTTCCTCAAAGAACGCTCCTCACGAGGAAATGCCATGGCGTTGATAATCCGGCGCGTGCAGGTGTGGTCTTGCGAAATCCCTGATCGGCCCGGGTCGGCAGCGGCTAAACTCGCCTGCCTCGCCCAAGCCGGTGCGGATGTTGAATTCATCTTTACGCGTGCGCGTCCCACTTCTCCCGAAACGAGCATGCTTTTTCTCGCTCCAATCAACGGCGAGGAACAAATCAATGCGGCACGGAACGCTGGGCTTGCTCCCGCGTTCGATATTCACATGCTCTGCGTGCAGGGTGATTTGCGTCCCGGTATCAGTTACGAGATCATGTCGCAGCTTGCCATCGGCGGCATCAACCTTCGGGGAATCTCCATATCCTCGGTCGATTCACGGTTTGCTGCGTACCTCGCGTTCGACAACGCCGACACCGCCGCCAAGGCAACGCAGATCTTGGCGACGATTGAACCGTGATTCTCTTGCGATCAAATCGAACGGTTGCGAATCGCACGCAGGATCGCGATGAAAACGACGGAACCGAGGGTGGCTGAGATCAGGCTGCCAAGAAGTCCCGTGGCGTGAAACCCAATCATTTCGAGCAGAGCACCGCCGAGCACGGCTCCGACCACACCGACGATGAGATCACCAATCCAGTTTTGCGAACCTGTTTTCATGATTTGGCCCGCAAGCCAACCCGCCGCCAACCCAATCAACACGAACCAAAGAAATTGCATGAAGGTTCTCCGCGATGTCGTTCGATTCGGGCGAGACGATTTTCTCCATGCGGTAGATTGTCGTTCGTGGTGCCTGATCGGCAATGTGCCCCAAAGGAATATTTCTGAGGCACGCGCGGCGACTTTTCCAGATCGGGGACGAACGTATGATAAGGAAGTGACTCGGCTTTTTTCGTTTTGGACGGTTTGATCATGGCTCAGCCTCGTGTCTTGGTGTTGCGTGCTCCCGGTGCGAATTGCGATTTTGAAACGCAGTTCGCCTTCGAAACAGCCGGCGCACTCGTGGAACGAATTCACATTCTTCGCCTTCGGGAAAACCCGAATCTGCTGCAACAATTTCAGATCCTCGTCGTTCCGGGTGGATTCACCTATGGCGACGATGTCGCGGCTGGCAAGATCCTGGCCAACCAACTGCAGCACTTCCTGGCGGAAAGCTTGCGAGTGTTCCGCGCGAAGGAACGGTTGATACTCGGCATCTGCAACGGATTTCAAACGCTGCTCAAGGCAGGATTGATTCTTCAGCCAGATGAAGATGGACCGCTCGCCACGCTCGCCCACAATGCACATGGTCGTTTCGAGGACCGCTGGATTCATCTCGAAGTGAATCCAGGAAAATGTCCGTTTTTGAAAGGCTATACGCGTTTGCACCTGCCCATCGCCCATGGCGAAGGGAATTTTATTTGCCGGGAAAGTTGGATATTGAAGGGTTTGAGCCAAGCGGGTCAGGCGGTGCTTCGCTACGTGGGCCCTGAGGGCAAACCTGGAGAATTCCCGATCAATCCGAATGGATCCCAAGACGGCATCGCGGGCGTTTGCGATGTATCCGGTCGCGTGCTCGGCATGATGCCCCACCCCGAACGCCACATCCTGCCGACGCACCATCCGCAATGGACGCGCCACGGCTTGGCGCCTGAAGGAGAAGGGCTGCGGCTGTTTCGCAACGCGGTCGAATATTTTGCATAGACGTTTTCGCCTGGTTTCGAATCCCGCCTGAGCTTTTCGACACAACCCCAGACCGCCGGCGAAGCCGATTTTTCGTGAGAGTAGTTCGTTTCTAGGAATCCCGCCATGGTGCTGTTTCGCGTCGTTGCCCTGCTTTTCGCCTGCCTGTTTCTCCCCGCATGGACTTGGGCCGATTCGGTGATCGTCATCACGCCCAACGGGAAGGAAGCCAAGGTCGAAGGCTTTCGATTTTTGCGAGGTACGCGTACTCTCCCCTGGCTTCAATCGGCGGAAAAAAAGGAAACGCCTTCCGAATACCTCGAATTTCGCGAAGAAAAATCCACCACCTTCGAAAATGGCATCGTCACGTTGGTTCCCATCAAAAGTTTGAAAAAGGTCGAGTACGATACCGAGAAAAAAACCGTGCATTTGGTCGTTCATGGCAGCGACCAGCGAGAAATCAAGCTGCAAGGCCCGACCAAGTTCGTGAACCTCAACAAGGTTGTGGTGGAAGGAAATATATCCCTGGAAGGCGTCGGCTCGGCACATGTCAAATTGCAGGGTGGAACGGTCAAGGATGGCTTGAAAGGTTTCCGCTACGAACCGACGACGGCCGTCGCTTCTCCCAAGGATGCGCCGATCACGGTCATCGCGGCTGATAAAGAAAAATCGAGCCATCGCGTCCACCATCTCGCCGCGCTCTACCAGGTGGGTAAAGGGCCTCCGCGCGTGATGGAAAAACTCCATTTCAAGACAACCGTGAAGCTTCCGTTGAATGACATCACCGACTTCAAACATGTCGCGACGGATTTGAAAAAGAACTCCAACGAATACGCGGTGACCATGAAAGATGGAACCACGCTAAACCTGATGTTTCTTTCGAAGGTCGACGTGGACGGGCAGTCGGCTCAATTCGTGGCGTTCGTGGGCCAAGTCGACGTCGGTTACAAATGGTTCCCCCTTCACACCATTGCGGAGTTTCGCCGCGAAAAATGAACGGAGACGTCGTGCACGATCAAACCGTTGGATTGATCGGCGTCGGCTTGGTGGGTTCCGCCCTCGCACGTCGGTTGACGGCGGGCGGGTTCCGCCTGATCGCGCAGGATATCGACCCCGCCGCTCGCGAACGCGTCGAATCTTTGGGCGGAACGTTCGTAACGAACGTTCACGAAGTTGCCCTTTCCGCGCGACGCATTGTTCTAAGTTTGCCGACTTCCTCGATCGTGCTCGACGTGGTTCGCTCCCTCGAACCGCACCTGCAACCAGGATCTCGAATCCTCGACACCACGACCGGCGATCCAGACGATCATTCGAGCGTGGGAAGCTTGCTCGCGGGATACGGGGTTGGTTACGTCGACGGCACCTTGGCGGGGTCCAGCGTGGTAATCGGTGAAGGCAAAGCCGTCGCCATGCTCGGTGGCGACGCAAACGATGTATCGGCGTTCGAGGATCTTCTCCCATGTTTTTGTGAAACGTGGTTTCACTTGGGACCCGTCGGCAGCGGGGCACGGATGAAACTGGTGGTGAACCTCGTCCTCGGCTTGAATCGAGCTGTGCTCGCGGAAGGCCTCGCCTTCGCGGCACGGATGAAGATTGAACCTCGGAAGGCGCTCGAAGTCTTGATGGCGAGTCCCGCGTTTTCCCAAGCCATGGTCACCAAGGGCGAGAAAATGCTAAGCCGCGACTTCACGCCCCAGGCACGCCTTCAGCAACATCGCAAAGATGTCGATCTCATTCTGGACCAAGCCGAACGAACCGGCGCGGAGATCCCCTTGTCTCGCCTTCACCGCGAACTCCTGACCCGTGTCGAACAAGCAGGATTCGGCGGCGAAGACAACTCCGCGATCCTTCGTGCCTTCGATCCGAGGCCATGACGTGCTTCGAACGGTACGCATACGTCATAATGACGACAACATTTCTCGTAGGGCTAGGGGAGCGTGGCACAACCTGATGTCGCCCTGGTGTCGACGCCACTCCAGGAATCGGAATCCTGCCGATGCCTCAGGGTTTCGTCGGATCCGAGGAATGGGATCATGGTCGAAGCGACGGTGAGTTTCGCGAGGACGTTTCACTCGTCCTACGGCAAATGACCACGTCAGGTTCGATTGGTCCTTCAGCGCAGGCAAAGAAAATTCGCCCACCCGAAGTTCGTTGGCTTTTTCGCCATGAGGATGGTCATGATTCCGCGCGTTAAAGTTTGTGGCATCGTCAACGCGGAGAACGCCAAGTTGGTGGCGCATGCGGGCGTCGATGCGATCGGCATCAATTTTTACGCCAAGTCGCCTCGGTGTGTTTCCATGGAGAATGCACGAGCGATCCTCGCGGAGTTGCCTCCTTTCGTCGAGCCCGTCGGTCTGTTCGTGAATGAACCGATGGAACGGATCACGGAGGTGGCGAAGCTGTTAGGATTGCGCACGGTCCAGATTCATGGCGATTCCCTGCCCGTGCCGCCGAATGGACCGCTCCGCGTCATCCCGGCTTTTCCCATTCGCGACGCATCGAGCCTCGAGAAAATTGGCCAATACCTCGCGGAATGTAAACGTGAGAACGTGATGCCCGCGGCGGTTTTGGTGGACGCCCATGTGCCTGGTCAGTTCGGCGGCACCGGACACACCGCCCCGTGGGACCTGTTACGCACCTGGCCCTTCGAGGTGCCCCTGGTCTTGGCGGGAGGACTTCATCCAGACAATGTCGGCGAAGCCGTTCGAACCGTTCGTCCTTACGCGGTGGATGTTGCCAGTGGTGTGGAAGCGTCACCCGGCATTAAAGATGTCAGCAAGGTTCGGCGATTCGTGGAGAATGCCAAGCAGCAAAGTTTACCAAATGCGTAATCGCTGCAAGAATCGGTCGCCGATTTCCCGATCGCGCTGAAACTCGGTAAACTCCCGAGCCTGACCGATTCGATAAACTCGAACGCTCTCTTCTCGGATCGGCAACTCAGGAGTGTTCGAATGATCGGTCGCATCGCGACTTCGACGATGATCTTGGGCGTCTTTTTCGCACCCTTACTCCATGCCCAAGATCGACCAACGTACACGTTTGATGATTTGTGTCAGCGAACCTTCCACGAGCTTGAACAGATCTACCGTGCTGCCGACGCCGGTGCGAAGCCACAAGGTTTCTTGCGTGGGCACGTCGTTTTCCGGGAGTGCGATTTTTTGGCGGGTCCACGGTCCAAAGTCGCGAACTTTCTTTGGCTGGGTAAACATGTCTGTGGCGACGATGTCGTCAATCAGTGGCGCGGCATCCGCATGATTCGCGCCGAGGTTTCCGAAGGCACGAGCTGGCTCGATGGGCGTCCTGCTCACATCCTCGATTACCAACATACTTCTTGGTCCTGGCGAGATGTTCGCGACGAAGCACGCGAAGTCGCTCCCGGAATTTACGTCGGAGCAATGCACCTTCGCCGCTGCCCAGAGGCCAGGTTGAAGGTCTTTTTCGTGCTGGAAACCAGCGGATGCCGATAGGTTTCCGGCAAGGGCGAACCACCGAGCGATCGCATCGACCTCGGAACCTCAAGCGCCTGCGCGAGGTAGTTTCTCATTATCTCTCGCAGGCGCTCAGCCTTGGACCACGTGCAACGCAATTCTGATCGGTTCCTTATCGTTTTCCCTGATGGGTTTCGATCGTTTCGAGATTTCCTTGAAAGACATTACCCGGCGTCAGACAGGGGCCGCAAGGGTATGGAGGGAAATTTTGAGCCCGCTGGATGGCGCATTCGCAGGGTGAAGGGAAGCACTTTCCAAGGCAAGGAATGCTCTGCAAAAACGTTCGGCTCGGAACGTAGATACGGTCGCCAGGAGCGATTTGGTAGTTCGTCGTCGCATCGCCCAGTTGGACGATCTGCTTCCAACAGACAGGTAGAACGATACGCGGGCAGTTGGGCTTGGTGGGTCGGTTCAAGATGATATCGTCGCTCGATGCACGATCGGTTAGGCCGCCGGCCTGCATGATCGCGTCGAGGACGGTCTCATGCCCGCTGAGTTGAAATCTTCCGGGAGAATTGACTTCACCGACGACGTAATACACCTTGGTTTGCCGGGAGATCAGCCGAACCGAAATGTATCCCGCGTCTTTCGTCTTCGATAACACGGCGGAGCGAACGATATCCTCGATTTCCGGGACGGTTCGGCCATGAACTTGAAGGTTTCCATATTTTCCCAAGTTGATTGTGCCGTCTGGCAACACGGGTTGATCCGAGGCGAAGCGCGCCGGCGAATCGAGATCGGCAGGCTGGATCAATAGAACGTCACCTGGTTCAACCGTGTAGGGCGGCAGCGGTTGCTTTTCCAACTCGCGCGGGACGAGAAGAGGACCAAAATTCCCGTCGCGGATTCCTTTTGCTGACTCAAGAAGTTTATGCCCCGGCGGAGGAAATAGAGAAAGTCCGCCCGGAGAGCCGGAAGAGCAGCCTATTGGCCCTAGCCCTGACAGAAGGAAGATGAATGCCAAAACGAGTCGATGATGGTGGCGATCCATCGAATACCCTCCTAGAGTCGACGCGAACGAGGTGGATTTCCTCTATTACAATCGCTTAGTTAGTGTTTCGACCGATAGGCTTGGAAGAATCAAAGAAATCTGTCAATTCGGCAAAATCGATAAAGTTGGTAAGTTGAGTGCGCAGCAGTCGACGCAGTTCCTGAAACATCCCCAACTTACCAGAAATCTTCGCCCATGTAGGGCGATCTATTATGGAGAAAACGTTACGGGCAGTTTCGTGCGATTGAGAAAGAAGCGGACGGCTTCTTCGGACAGAATGGGCAACGGTCTTACGCGAAGCACGGGGTCGTTCACGGTACCCGTGATATTCAAGTAAACGACTCGATTGGCGAACAACGCGGTGGCTTCCTGCAAAACCAGCAGGGGAACCGGACCGACAGGAGGTATGCGCACCGCTAACGCACCGATTCGGATTTGCGGCAAACCCAATTCACCACTTCTGGCGACGACCTCAAGATTCAGCCGACCTTCGAGAGAAGCGGTTCCTTCCACGAACATTTGTGCGTTGACACCCTGGAGGGTGAGATTCTCAATCCGCAAGACGCCGCGCGTCATGCGCCCACGGAGATCGCCCTTTTGGAACGTGGTCGAAGGACCGACGCCCACGTAAGGAGCGATCTGCTTCAATACAGGCACCTGTAGCGCCTGGGTTTGATTGAACGAAGCGGTCAACACTCCGTTCAAGTCGTTGATCGAGCGAACCTCCGACCCGTTGAAATCGAATCGTGCCGACGCTTGGCCCCCGCCGAGTTGGCTTCCACCGACAGTTTGGCGAAAAAAGTCTTGGAGATCGAATCGGTCCAGACGAAGGTTGCCATCGACGCGTGCCCGATTTTGCTCCCAAGAAAGCTGCACCTTCCCCACGCCACGACCACGCGACACCTGCGCGGTCGTCTCGGCGACGCTGGCTTGACCCCGATTTTGGGCAGGCGCGAGTTCCCATTGAATCGGCAGACGCCAATCGGCGACTTCGAGCCCGTAAACCTTGCCCCGCGCCATCTCCACATCCGCGGTGCCCCGTAACGTGGCCCCGAAGTTCCCACGAATGCGTGCGTTGACAGGGCCGGAGATACGGTCGTCGAACCATGCTGCCAAAAACCGTTGCGATTCCGCATTGTCAACGGTGATCGAGAAGAATCCACGTTCGGGTTGGCGTACGTTGTACTTGAGTCGAAGGACGACCGTTCCCTGGGAGAAGGATCCTGTCATATTCGCCACGCGAACTTCATCATCGGAAAAGCTCACGTCCCCCAGAATGCTTTCTGACAACCGGGTCTGATTCCAGCGCAAATTCGTGATTCGAATTTTGCCAGTGCCCGAAGGGAAAAGATCGCCTTTTTCATGAAGGAAGGTGCTGTCAAATTCGAGCCTACCTTTGAAGCCCAAATTCTCTGACAGGCCGAGCGATTGAAGGACTTCTGCGATTTGGACATTTCGCACGCTTAACCGCCCCGTTTTCCCGGCTTTTTTCGCTGGAGAACCTGTCGGAACCGCACCTTCAAGGTCAAACGTGCCTCCCAGGCTTTTGCCTTCGAGTTTATAGTTAATCGTTCCTTCCTTGAATTCGACCGCGCCCTTCAATTGGTTGGCGGGGATGTTTCGCACACGCAACTTGGGTGCTTGAAGGTCCATGGTCGCGAGCGCCAAGCGAGGCTGTCCCGCCTTCGTGCCAGGCAAGGTTCCCTTCATGGTGCCGTCCACGCGCCCTTCCACGGGAAATGGCACGCTGAGATCGCGTGCTAAGGGTTTCGCATCGACGCCATCTAATTTCAAGTCGATCTTCCCTTCCTTGGAAGGGCCTAGCGGAACCGTTGCACTGCCGACGGCTTTGCCTCCGTAAAGGTTGGCGTCCAACCCCGTCAGCACGATTTGATCTGGACTTGCTTGCCAATGAAACCGTACTGCCTGAATGGAGAATTTGCTGACCTGCAACTCCTTCGCCGACGCATCACCGGACGCCTCCACGGTGAAGGGAAAAAGCTTGCCGACCAAGTCGGCGGTCGTCGTGGCACTGCCACTCAGTGTTGGTAAAGTCTCGCGAAGGGCAGGGGGCAATTTGTCAAAGGCAGCCAAATTTAGGTTGCCAAACTTCAACTTGGCGGTGAAAGGAGAATCGGCTTGCAGTGTCAGTGCTGCCGTTGCGTCGAACGGTGTCCCTTCCACCACTCCTTTCAAATCCTGTATCTTGACCACGCCGTTCTTCAGGGTCAAGTTGGCCGTTAATGGCGACAGATTCAATCCATACGCGCGAAGATCCTTCGACTGAACCGTTGCCTCTCCTTGAAGGTTATTGAGATCCGTCAATTTTTCCGCATTGCCACGTAGTGCAAGGTTGCCGGAAACCGTTCCCGTGATTGCCTGGTCGGGCAGCTTGAGGAGCGAAGGAATGCTCACGCGGTCCAGGAGCAGATCGAATCGAAGGTCGCCGAGAGGAACGACCTGGATACTGCCGCTTCCCTGGGCGGAGCCTGCTGATAATTCGTTCGTGCCGAGTTTCGATCGAAGCGACGATAGATGCAAGACGCCCTGATCGTAGTTGAAGTCAGCATCGACCTCGGCAAGAGTCAAGTTGGCTAATTCGAATTGCCGAAGCTGCAATTTACCACGAGCCTTATACAACTTGAGATCGTCCGCCTGATCCGTCGGGATAGACGCTTTCACTTCGAAAGACAATAGTCCCTTCACGTTGAAGGGAAGTGTCAGGCCGGTGTTCTTGATGAACTCCGCCATATCCGCCTTTTTGAGGCTGAAATTGAGATCGAAATAGGTGGGGGGCGCCTTCGCCTGCGGTTTCGCTTGGGGGGCGTCTTCCTTGCCTTGGCTTTCCGATTCAACGTTTGGGTATGCCATCGCGATCAGCGTTTGGGCGATCAAGGGCCTAACAAGATCTGACAAATCGGAGGTGCTTACAGGCAACGCTTTGGGAGCAAGTTGCCAGTCAAACTCGACTGGTGATCGTTTTCCGGAAGGGTCGCGGATCTCGCCTTTCCCTTCACTTTTTGTGTCGATCAGGTTGTGTGTTTGCAATGCTAGCGCAAGGGAAAGGCCCTGCATCCACCCATGAGGTGCCAGAATGCCCAGTATCCCGGTGGCGGTCGCCGGCGAGAAATGGCTCGGTCGGATTCCGATGGTCAATTCCGCCTTCCCAAACAGCCTGCCGCCTGCGATCGATTTGCGGAGGAAGGCGGGGATATTCCAATGGTTCGGAACCTTTTGAGGATCGAGATTCGCAACCGTGATGTTGTCGAATTTCAGCAGCGTTGTTGGGCCTCGGAAATCGAGAACCCCACGCGTGGACACGTCACCCCCAAAGGACTTGCCGTGGGCGCTGACCCTCACCACGCTGTCTTCAATCACGATCTTGCCAGCCGCGTCATGAGCTGTCAGATTGACGGCCGGTATGGAAAACTCGGTTTGCTCGGTATATACGACGATTTGGTAATGGGTGTCTTTTTTCGAAAAGTCATAACGCGAAAAGAGAACGGCTTGCGCGACACCTTCCCGAATTTGAACGGCTTTCCATACCTCGTCAGGCACGAAAGGAAGCCGGCGCAGAAAGTCGGGTCCTACCCGCGCTTTCGGGTCGGAATGCATTTTAAACTCTATCTGCGAGGTTTTGCCTTGGTAGACACCTTGGATGGGTAACTTGCCAAGTTCTGCATTTTCCCCAGCTCCCGAAAATGCCAACCCTTCTTCCCCTTGGTTTTGCCCGCGCAGGTGGAGGTTTTTGATCGTCAAAGGCGCGTGGTTTTCCTTGGCGAGGATGACCTCACTTTCGACGATCTCGAAGTTTGGAAGGACGGTAGCGCCGTTGGCCGTCGAATCGCTTTTGAAGGAGGGTAGACGTGTGGTGAGATTACCGTTCGCATCGAAGTCAACTTGGACGATCGCGCCTTCGAAGCGGACCTGTTTTGGAAAAGCAATCCCGCGGATTAAATCCGAAAGCGAAACATCGAGGTGGACGACGGCGACTTTCAACCAGGGTGGATCTTCCGAATTTCGGTCCGATTCCCAAAGGTGCAAATTTTTGATCTCGGTACGGGAAAAGCCAATCTCAACCGAACCGATCGCCACGGGTCCGCCATAAGCTTCTTCGACCGTTTTCACGACCTGTTGAAGCACGTGGTCAGAACGCAAATACGCGCGCAGTCCCACGCCTGCGATCAGTAATCCCATGGCCATCACGATCGAGAAGAGGATGACCCGTTTCATGGAAAGTTTTCCTAAGGAATCGTCGGATTGATCTCTGTATTGAATCTTACCGTACGAGGAATCGATTTAAGACGGACGGGCAGTCGGTCCGTGAAGGATTTCGAGATTTCGAGGCAAAGGCGGCGGCGGATTCGTTGCGTTCTACGCCATCGGTGAAGGCCGTGCGACCGGAACGGAACCCCACCGCATCAAGTTGGCGTGCCTCGATGGGTTGATGGAAAAATTCGCACGCCAATGGAGGAACGAGCTACAAACCCCCACGTTCCTTACCGAGCAAAAGGGATGCCGGGTGAGGAGGCAAGGATTGGTTGGCTTAGGTTCGGCCGTTTGGACTTCGATGAAGCCGGTACGAAAAGTGCATTGTGTGCTTATGTCAAATTAACGAACCCCATCCCCACACGGCAGGACGTCCATCCATGGGCAAGAAGAAGTCGACGGCGGAAACCACCAAGCCCATCACGGAGAGCAACGAGCGAAATCCGGGAAATGCGGGCGAAACGCATCAAACGGCCGCGGAAGGCCAAGCGATTCTCACGACGCAACAGGGCGTTCCCGTTAGTGACGATCAAAATACCTTGCGCATCGGAACGCGAGGGCCGGCCGCGCTAGAAGATTTCCATTTTCGCGAAAAGATCTTCCATTTCGACCACGAACGCATCCCTGAGCGGGTCGTTCATGCTCGTGGATTCGGTGTGCATGGGTTCTTTGAGAATTACGAATCGTTGAGTGATCTCACACGTGCCGATCTGTTTCAATAGGCGGGCAAAAAAACACCCGCCTTCGTCAGGTTTTCAACGGTGGCTGGAAGCAAAGGTTCCGCCGACCTGGCGCGGGATGTCCGCGGTTTCGCCGTCAAATTTTACACGCAGGAAGGCAATTGGGATCTCGTTGGGAACAATATCCCCGTCTTTTTCATTCAAGATCCCATCAAATTCCCCGACCTCATTCACGCGGCCAAGCCGGAACCTGATCGCGGATTCCCTCAAGCACAAACCGCGCACGACAACTTCTGGGATTTCATCTCACTGACTCCTGAAAGTATGCACATGGTCATGTGGATCATGTCGGACCGTACCATTCCGCGTTCCCTTCGCTTCATGGAAGGTTTCGGCGTTCACACGTTTCGCTTGGTGAATGCGGACGGGAAATCAACCTTCGTGAAATTCCATTGGAAGCCCAAGCTAGGCCTGCAGTCGGTCACCTGGAACGAAGCCGTCAAAATCAACGGTGCGGATCCGGATTATCATCGCCGAGATTTATGGAACGCGATTCAAAGCGGTGCCTTTCCGGAATGGGAGTTGGGGCTGCAAGTTTTCGACGAGGAATTCGAAGAGCGGTTTGACTTCGATATTTTAGACGCGACGAAAATAATACCTGAAGAGGAAGTTCCCGTACGCCGCGTGGGGCGCCTCGTGTTGGACCGCTGTGTCGACAACTTTTTTGCCGAGACGGAACAAGTCGCGTTCTGTACCCAGAACATTGTTCCAGGTATCGATTTCACCAACGATCCGCTGCTGCAGGGGCGAAACTTCTCCTACCTGGACACGCAGCTCAAACGCCTTGGTAGCCCAAATTTCACCCACCTACCGATCAACGCTCCCAAGTGCCCTGTGAACTTGTTTCAACAGGATGGCCACATGGCGATGCGTAACCCGGTTGGTCGCGTTAACTACGAACCGAATTCGTGGTCGAACGCACCTGGCCCCCGCGAGTCGCCGGAGCGGGGTTTCCGAAGTTATCCAAGTCGAGAAGAGGGCATCAAACAGCGTATTCGATCCGACACCTTCGCGGATCATTACAGCCAAGCCCGACAGTTTTATGTCAGTCAGACGCCGACGGAGCAAATGCACATCATCGACGCACTCACGTTCGAACTGAGTAAAGTCGAGACCTTGGCGATCCGAGAAAAGATGGTTTCGCATCTTTTGAACATCGACACCGACCTGGCGAACTCGGTGGGGAAAAAGTTGGGTTTGCGCAAGATGCCCGAGGCGGTGACGCCTGCCTTGCCGCCCATGCAAGAACTTGAACCTTCCTCGGCCTTGAGCATCCTGAAAAATGGCCCTACCTCCTTCGCGGGTAGGCGTGTGGGGATCCTCTTAACCAATGGAGCCGATGCGAAACTTCTCAAGTCCCTTGTGAATATTGTTGAAGCGGAAAAAGCGGTGGTGACTTTCATTGCGCCGGAGGTAGGTGGTGTCAGCTTGGATGACGGCGGTTGGCTTCAGGCACACGAGAAGCTTGAAGGGGCGCCCTCGGTCCTTTTTGACGCCATCGCACTGCTGCCTTCGGAGGCGGAAGCTTCTCGTCTTGCCTCAAGGCCCGCGGTCCGTGATTTCATCGCAGATGCGTTTGCCCACAAGAAATTCATCGGTTTTAGCGAAGCTGCAAAAACGCTCTTCGCCAAAGCGGGCATCGACAGCAACCTCGACGAAGGCTTTGTTCCCCTCAAGGAAGAAAGCGACTGTCGGGAATTTTTAACCAAATGCCGCACCCTTCGATTGTGGACTCGCGGCAATCTCGAATGGTGATCGCCTGAAACGGGCTCGCGTTCCCCTGAATACGGGTTAGTGTCCGTGGTCCGTTTTTTTGACCTAAGCGGTCCCGCCGCGTGAGGATGCCTCGATCATTGCACGGCGAGACTTTCAAGGAGGAGTTTCGAATGACCGCGAAAAAACCAACGAAGAGCACGATGAAGGAAAAGAAATCTTCTCGGTGTTGGCCCGGGTACGAGCCTACTCCCGGAAAGAAGCCTTTTTCGAAAGGTAGTTGCAAGCCGAAGAAGGCCAAAAGTTGACACATCTTCTGCTCATCTCGAAGCGAGGCGATTATGCCCGAGCGTTCTGTCAACTTCCCCGATCGACGTCAGTTCTGCGGCGTCAGTGCTGCTATTACCACGAGCACGTTCATGAGTCAGGTCACCGCCCAAAACCCAGCAACGTCCACGCCGACGGCGCAGGGCCAAGAAATGCCGACGTTAATCCACGCACCGCGACTACCGCCGGAAAGTCGGCTGGGTTGGGCGTTGGTCGGACTTGGAGATTTTTCCATCACTCAACTGATCCCGGCATTTTCTCAATGCCAGCGATCTAAGCTGGTCGCCTTGGTGACCGGGAATGCGGAAAAGGGTCGAACCCTGGCGCGGCAAACGGGAATTCCCGAGCGATCGGTATACGACTATTCGACATTCAACCGCATCGCCGACGATCCCCGGATCGATGTGGTTTACATCGTTTTGCCAAACGGCTTGCACGCGGAGTATACGGTTCGCGCGGCCCAGGCAGGCAAACATGTCATGTGTGAGAAACCGATGGCGAACTCCGTCGAGGAATGTCGCGCCATGATGCAGGCGTGCGAAAAGGCCGGCAAAAAACTCATGATCGCCTATCGCGCCCAGTTCGAAACGTACAATCGCGCCGCCATCGACATGCTTCGAAAACGTGAACTTGGCACCTTGGTTTCGATCGTTGCCGACCATGGCCGAATTTTGAACCCAAAGCAACTTCGCGACCAATGGCGCATGCGGCGTACGCTTGCGGGAGGCGGTTCATTGGTCGACATTGGGATCTACAGTTTGCAGGCTGCACGCTACCTGTGCGGCGAAGAACCGGTGGAAGTGACCGCGATGCTTCACAGCCCACCGAACGACCAACGGTTTCGAGAAGTCGAGGAAACGGTTCATTTTCAACTTCGCTTTCCAAGCGGCGTGATCGCGAATTGTTCGTCGAGCTACGGATGGTGTCAGGTCAAACGAGTTCGCGCGATCGCCAGCGATGGATGGATCGATCTGGATCCCGCCACGGCATATTCAGGGAATCGCATGCGTATTGGCCGAGGCAATGAGCAAAACGGCCGGACCGAAGAGCGTCAGCTTCAGGAGAACAACCAGTTCGTGGCCGAGATTGATCACTTTTCCGAATGCATTTCCAACCGGCAAACGCCAAGAACGCCCGGGGAGGAAGGTTTGCGTGACGTTCGCCTGATTCAACTCATCTACGAATCCGCCCGCGTCGGCCGTACTCTACGGGCCAACCGTTGAATTGGCGTTTGCACGAGACGTAGGGTATTTCTCGAACCACCATTCGGTGCCATGGCGAAGCCGACGGGCGGAGAACGTGCCACGTTCGCGCCCATGGTGGCGCATTCTCAAGGACTGGGCACATTTTTTCGCACGATGGCCATGGTTTCACGTTGTCGGCGTTCGACGAATTCGCGGGCCTGGGCGACTTTGGCTTGGGCGCTGGCGGGATCTCGCAACAGGGTCAACACCGTGGGGGCGAGGCGATCCAGGTCGGTTTCGTCATCGAAATCAAGGAGCCAATCTCCCAGGCCGATGTCTCGCCACATGAATCCTTTGCTCGTCTGCTCCGCGAAACGACAAACAATCGCCCAGACACCGTTGCCGATGCACATGATGGGTGAATGCATCTCCAGGCCGAACAATCCAAGCGCCCTTCGGTAAACGCTGAGCGCTTCATCGGGAAGCCAAAATTTCTCGCGCCAAACGACCTTTTTTCGCACATCCTCGGGGAGCTTGTCATAAAGAAGTTTCTTGCCCACTTCCATTTGGCTTTTGTCTTCTGGGCAAAGCAACACCTTTACGTTCGTTTTTCGCACGACGTCGATGATCGCACGGCGTAAGGGTTCGTGATCGTGTTCGGCCATCGCTTCGTTGCGGTCGTGTTTTTTATGGTCGAGCTGCGTCATTTCTTTATTGCGGATTTTCCAATAGGGGGTGTAGCGAAGGCGTGGGATCACGCAGACGAATTTGCCTTCTTCCAGTCCGTGGTCGGCCAAGAATTTTCGGGCGGAATCGTCATCGCGAAGGTCGCAGGCGAAGGCGCCATCTGGAGCGAATTCCATGATGGGAGCTTTGATGCCATCTTTTTTCGCCTTTTCCAGGGAGACCGTATCTCGGAAAAACACGAACTTTGCCTGGCTCAGGAGCGCCTTTTGTTCCGCCTCGGCGCCGCCGTAGGTGATTCCGTAAACGCCGAATGGTTTTCCGGTGCGTTTGACGAACGCGGCGACATCTTTGGCCGCGACGAAAGAGGGGCCGGATCCATGCAGCAAGAAGTCGCAGCCGTCCATGGCAGCGGCGAGTTCCTTGTTTTTGGTCTGCCCGTCAGCCGTCACGGCCCCTTTGACGATGCGTAATTTCGGAAATCGTTTGTATTCCATGGCCGCCACCTCAGGCGATAAATCTCCCGAGGCCCAAAGAATCACTTCCGCATAAGGAATGTGCTTTTCCAGAAGCGCCAACACACCCGGAGTGTGGGCGATGTCGCCGATGTTGACAACCTGCCAGGAAGACCGCAGTAGAATGCGAGGCACGCGTTTTTCCTGCTCGAAAGATCCGCTCGGAATCCCAAGGAAAAACAAAACACCCAGTGCCAAGGCGATGCCGGGATATCGAAGCATCGTAGTGCCTCCTCGTCGGTTCATTCGGTGATCCATGCAGGGGTCCGTCCATTCTTCAAGGGCTGCTTGACTACTTTACCGAACGAAGCTCGTGATGTTCAGCAAAAAAACTCCATGCGCTCGACCGATGTTTCGACCAATTTGATTGCTTGCCGGCTTGCATTCCTGGGAGGGTGGCGCGACAATCGTCGGCACGATGACGCTGTTTCGTCCACACGCTCAGACAATCCCACTTGCCGCAGGAACCCACCATTGAAAACAACGACCTGTTCGCTTTTCGTACTTGGCTGCCTTGCTTTGGTTGCTCAGGCGCAAGGACCGGAGATCTCGGCCGAGCGAATCAAGAATGCCGTGGCGTACCTCTCCCAGGATCGGCTGGAGGGCAGGGGGCCTGGCACGCGAGGCGAGTTTCTCACCACGGAATACCTCGCCAGCGAGTTCAAGAAGGCCGGCTTGAAACCGCTTGGGAGCAAGAATACCTACTTTCAACCCGTGCCCCTGTTACGCCTTTTCACCAGCCCAAAATCGACGCTCCAGGCGGTCCAAGGAAATACGACGGTCACGATTCCGTGCGAAGAGGGTTTCTCAGGGACCTGCCAAACGCAACAAGAATCGGAGGCGTTCGACGCCGAAGCGATCTTCGTGGGCCATGGTATCACCGCACCGGAGTTTGGCTGGGAAGATTATCGTGGCGTGGATGTGCGTGGCAAAATCGTCGTCGCGTTCACGAACGAACCGCCCTCGGAAGATCCGAAATTCTTCGCGGGAAAAGCGTTGACCTATTACGGTCGCTGGACCTATCGCTTCGAAGAGGCGGCACGGCGCGGCGCGAAAGCGTGCTTCATCATTCACACGAAAGAGACGGCGGGTTATCCCTATTCCGTGGTTCGACCGCTCGATGGCGCGCAGCTCAAGCGTGAACCAGGTCAGCCCGCCTTGGCGTTCGCGGGTTGGCTTGCCGAGGCGGAAGGCGAGAAACTGCTACGGTTGGCGGGGCTCACCGTCGAGAAAGCGTTGAACCTCGCGAACACCAAGGGTTTCAAGGCTCACTCCTTGGGATTCAACCTCAAGGGAAACATCCAAAGCAAAATCGAACGCATCATCAGCAACAACGTGGTTGGCATCGCCGAGGGAAGTGATCCGACCTTGAAGGCGGAAGCGGTGCTTTTCACGGCCCATTGGGATCATCTCGGCGTCGGTCGGGCGGTCCTCGGCGATACCATCTACAACGGTGCCGCCGACAACGCGACTGGGTGTGGCTTGTTACTTGAAATCGCCCGCGCGTGGGAAAAAATCACGCCGAAGCTGAAACGGTCGGCGGTGTTTCTCGCCGTGACCGCGGAGGAGAAAGGGCTGCTCGGTTCGAAATATTATTCCCAAAACCCCTTGCTTCCGCTGGGAAAAACCGCGCTGAATTTGAATTTCGACATGATTCTTCCCCTCGGTGTGCCGGATTCGGTCGTGGTCAACGGTGCCGAGCGAACCACGGCTTGGCCGATCGTGCAAACGGTCGCGAAAAAGCATCAGCTTCAAATCGAACCCGATCAGCGCGCTCACCTGGGCGTCTTCTACCGTTCGGATCATTTTTCCATGGCCCGAGCTGGCGTGCCCGCGTTTTCGGTGACGACCGGGATGAAATTGCGTGGCAAAACCAAGGAGTTCGCCAGCAACGCGCTCAAGGAATTCAATGACCTCGCCTACCATTCGCCACAGGATGAAATGAGACCCGACTGGGACTTTTCAGGCTTCGAAGTCTTGGCGCGATTCGCCCTCGAAATCGCGCAAGGCGTCGCCAACGCAGACCACGTTCCGACGTGGAACCCAGGCGACGAATTCCGACCCGCACGCGACCGAAGTCTTGGGATTTCGGCACCGATGCCCCGTTGACGGTTGCGAAAAGAAAACGCTAACCCAGGATGCGCACGGGTACTCGCGATCCTGGGCTTTGGCGTTTCATCTCTAGTGGGTGTCTTTTGACAGGTAGGATTCCCATGCGACACGCAGGAAAGCCGATCAACGGGCCGTTACATTTTTTTCGCGAGGATGACGTACTGCGTTCGATTTCCCCAGAAGATGGGGCCAAATTTGCTTGGGACGGAATCGACGATTTCGCAATGTTGCCGCGTCAGAATTTTTCGAACGCGCGAGGCCGAGGCGAAGGCGCGTCCGCCGTGCAGGGTGGTGCCAGGCGTCGGTTGCCAACCGGTGTAGGAATGGATCACGCCGAACGCCAAGTCGCGAAACTTGCATGCAAATCTCCAGGGCGATTGGAATTCGGCCAACGAAAACGCATCATGCCAGATTCGTTCGAAGCGGCAGAAGAGGATTCCGCCCGGGCGGAGCACCCGAACCATTTCCGCGAACGCCGTCCGTTGATGCATGAAGTTGATGGCGACCCGTGTCATGACCAGATCGAAGGTTTCCGGCGCGAACGGTAGGGCATGAGCCGAGGCTTCCACGAAGGTGACGCTGAGGTTTTCCTCACGCGCGAAGCGAGCGCCAAGTGCCAGCGAATCCAGATCACAATCGACACCCACGAGTTCCACCTGCGGTTTCGTGCCGAGTAAACGTAACGTTTGTCCCGCGCCACAGCCGACGTCAAGCACACGTTCGAGTGGCTGGATTTTCTCGAGCGGGAAATGGCCGTCGAGCGCGGGGCGACCGGTCTGCCAATGTTTCTCCGCGACATGGTATCGGACTTTGTGGCCAAGCGGGGTGGGTCGGCTGGCAGCATTCATCAGATCAAACTCGGCCAACATTTGCTTGGCGGATTCCGAGATCGGTTTATCGGCTCCCCATTCGGTGACAACCTGTAAGAGTTCCTTGGGCCAAGTCAGCACGGGATGGAGCGATTCGATTGCGTTGGCAGCATCGAATCGGACCAATGTTTTTGAAAAAGGTAGAAACGCCGCCTGCCCGGGATGAGGCAAATACGACCGACTCGAGGCCGGTGGGCGCGAATTCGCCAACGAAGGAGGCATTGCGGAATCCGTGGTGTGGACGGTGGGCGTGAAAAGCATGATTTCCTTCCACTTGAAACGTCAACTGAAACGTACCGACACGCCCTCGTAATATAGCACTAAGTTGCAACTATTTTAAGAGTATTTCTGGTAAAATGGGTAAAATGTTACGAAAATGTGAGAAACAACCTAAGGTGCTAGAGTGTTTGGCTTTGTGCCAAATTCACGCGTTTTTGAATTGACGTATCCCGTGAATTTGGCAGCGTTTGTGTTCGGAACTATGGCCGCCCGTCGTGGGCTTTGGTTTCGTGCGATCGAAGCAGTTGGCGTGCTTCGCGCGACCATGTCGCGGACTCGGGCCCAGCTGCGATGATTCTTAGGAGTGGGTCGGCGAGCGTCGGCTCCAATTGTTCGAGAATCTCCAAAATTCGGATCTGCCGTAGGCGCTCTGGGTGTGGGCGTTTTCCTATCTCGATGATGCGTGCTAGCCGTTGACGCATCTCGACGGTCGTTTGAACGGAGGTCGCCCTGGTTAACTTGTCTAGAAGGAAGGGTGCGAGGCGCTCGAGTTCGTCGTGAGCGGTTTTGCGGACTTCGAATTCCGGCGCATCGAGATCGGCGACACGCTTCCCAAACGTTTCCCCGTCGGGAAGTTTCGGATGCGACATCCGTGCCTTCAAAAAGGCGACCGCTGGTTGAGGATGTTGGATCAGATGACACATCGCTTTGAAGGCGGGCTCCGCTTTGACGTTGCCAAGGTTCTCCCAAAGCACCGCTGCCTCTTCGACCATCCAAGGTGTCTCAGGCATTTGGTGCTTGCCAAAAATGTCCCAGATATAAATAGGATGCCTTCGAGTTTGTGCTGCCAAGAAATCGCCTCTTTCCGAAAAGGCGATCGAGGAAAAAGCCTTGATGTCTCGGTAGATCTTTCTGCGAACTTCACCGGTAGCGCATTCCCAGAATAAAAACTCTTCCCGTGGCTTATTCTCGGCCACGTCGAACGAATCGGAGCAGAGCATTCGACCGTTCGGCGACAGCTTCATCACGCTTCCCTCGAGTTCGTTGCTCGGATCCTTCATGGCGATGCGTTCCTTCGCTTCGACATCGAAAATCCCTTGAAATGCGAAGCGTCGGTCAGAGGTCCTTACACACACTTTCGACCCGTCGGGGGAAAAATCAAGATAGATCGCAGCCTCGCCGAATTCACGAAACGTTTGTGTATCGTGGATTTTTCCGGTCCGAAGGTCCCAGAACGAAAAGGTGATTTGGTTCGGCGTCGTCACGAGCCAACGACCATCGGGAGAAGTAGCCAAAAACTTATTGACGCCTGTTTTCAGACGATGAACAACGTTCCCGTTGGCAGCGTTCCAGATAAATGTCTCCTCGCCGCCTAGCCCAGCGATCAGCAATTGACCATCGGGTGAGAATGCTTTCGGCAAATACGCGATCGCAGTCTCAAGCGGTTTCGTCCATTCGATCCGGTTGGCAACAAGGTCCCATACTTCCAACGCACCATCCTCAACACAGGCAATTCGCTTCCCAAGCGGGCAAACGATTCCGGGCTTCCCAATGTCTCGGGGAATATCCGTGCGTATGAGCTTATTCGCCTTCCAGTCATAAAAGTGGTTCTCTCGTTGCCCAATTTTGAGAAGGCGGTCCTTCTCGGCAAATCCACGAAGAAAGGCACCCGACGGCGGATCCGTGTTCAAGCCGGTTCCTTGATCGCCGCCGAACCGAAGCTCTCGAAATTCACCCCTCCCATCGGCGAATACACGAAGCCCCTCGTGCGCGAAGAAAATATTGAAAACGAAAGCATCCGGTTTGACTTCGGTGTGGATCTTGCCGTTTGCGGCATCGAAAAGATAGACGTTTCCCGAAAAGGTGGACGCCGTGGCGAGCCAACGGCCATCCGGTGAATACGCAGGCGATCCATAAAACCCGAACCGTTTGGGCTTCCAACTCCATCGCTTCGTTTTCTTTTCGATGTCCCAAACCTGAATTTCACCCGGTGTGTGGATCCTATACTGCTTCCCGTCCGGAGAAAATCCGGTACGCCAGCGGGTCCGTGTGCCTTCTCCTTTGACTTCGAGGACACGATCACCTGTTTGGGAGTCGACCACGTACGCTACGTTTTCGACGCTGAGCGAAATACCGATGTTTTTTCCTCCCGGTGAAACGGAAAGATCGGTTGGAAACTCCATCGGGCTGGGCAGCGTGAAAAGGCGTTTTCCGGTGTTTCGGTCGACGACGATCATCTCCTTCGACGCAAAATTCGGCGGTTCGCGTAGCCGTCCGACCAACACATCCCCGTCTGGAGAAAGCGCCACGGGCGAGGCCAGGGCCAATTCGGGAAAGAACCGCAGGTGGTCAATTTTTCCCGTGGTGGTATTCACGGAAAAGCAATGGCCGAGGGCATAAATATCGATTCGATCTCCTTCTTTACGAAATTGCGCCAACGAGATTCTGCTTGGGGCTTTTCTTGGAAACTCCAGCATTCCTTTTTTCACGAAGTCGCCGGTTTTGCCATCGAACCAGGTAATCCAATCAGGCCCAACGGCAAGGATGTATTGGCTTCCGGTCGAGGTTCCAATTGCCAGGCAAGCGTCGTCGACCCGAAGCCTCGAACTGCCCACCGTGGCGATGACACCCTTGGGAACGGGGGGTGGTTCATGAATGAATTTGATCGACGGAGGATCGCCACCTGAGCCAACGACCGATTGGCCCCAAACGACCATGTCAGAAAGGGCCAAGATCAACAGAGTATGTAGGGCGCGACGAAACATGGCTTCGATCTCCTGGACGATTGGAAATCGCGGAAAGTGACGGCCCTAAGGTACTACCTCAGGAAGTCTCTGTCAAATTTCTCCCGAGGTCCGACTTGCTAGGGAGATAGCCAAATGCTCTGGGGTTCGGTTTCAAGAATCTCACGCAGAGACGGGGAGACGCAGAGTTGAGAGGAATCACCATTTCACGAGCAATCGCCTCGACATAACCAGGATTCGTTCTTCTTATTCTCTCCGCGTCTCCGCGTGGGCTCTTCAGATAGTGATACCCTTTGCACCGACTTCTTCGTTGACCTCCGTGGACGCGTGGCTTACGCTACGGCGGTCGATTCACGTTTTTCTCGCGGGGGTTCAACATGGTGGCTCGCTTCGCATTTTCCTTGTCGTTAGCCTTCTTCGTCTTGAGCACGGGGTTGCTGGAGGCGCAGACGGCACGCGATCGTCGGCTCGAAAAGCCGAAGGATCTCAATGGGTATTTCCCGTTCACGGCACCCAAGTCGAAAGAAGCTTGGGCGGAACGGAAAGAAGAGCTACGCCGGCAGGTGCTGGTTTCCCAAGGGCTTTGGCCTTTGCCCGAAAAGACCCCCCTGGAACCCGTCATCCACGGCAAGATCGAACGCGATGGCTACACCATCGAGAAGGTTTTCTTCAAAAGCATGCCAGGCCATTATGTCACCGGGAACCTGTATCGGCCCACGGCGGCGTCGAGCCAAAAACGCCCGGCGATTCTGAGTCCCCATGGGCATTGGGCGAATGGCCGATTCTTCGAAGCGAGTGAGAAAGAAGTCGATAACCAGATCAAAGCGAAGGCGGAGCAAACACGCGAAGGTGCGAAGTATCCGCTTCAGGCGCGTTGTGCCCAACTCGCCCGATTAGGTTGCGTGGTGTTTCACTACGACATGGTGGGAAACGCCGACAGCCAACAGATTGGGCATCGCGCTGGCTTCACCGATGTGGAATCGGAGCTTAGGCTACAAAACTTCATGGGTCTGCAAACGTGGAACAGCGTACGTGCGTTCGACTTCTTGGCAGCGTTGCCAGACGTCGACCCGGCACGGATTGGCGTCACCGGAGCTTCGGGCGGTGGCACGCAGACTTTCATGCTGTGCGCGATCGACGATCGACCCGCCGCCGCATTTCCCGCGGTCATGGTTTCCACGGCCATGCAAGGAGGCTGCATTTGCGAAAACGCCAGCTACCTGCGTGTCGGAACTGGCAACATCGAGTTGGCGGCGCTCTTCGCACCCAAACCCCTCGGCATGGCAGCCGCGCTCGACTGGACGAAGGACATCGAGACGAAGGGGTTGCCCGAGCTGAAAGCACTGTACGCTCTTCTGGGAAAAGAGGATAACGTCTTTGGAAAGGCCCACCTGGAATTTGGCCACAACTACAACCAGGTGAGCCGAGAATTGATGTATAACTTTTTCAACAAGCATTTGAACCTGGGTCGAACGGATCTGATTCGCGAGCAATCGTTCCAGCCGGTCCCCGTGAAAGAACTCTCGGTCTACGACGCAGCCCATCCGGTCCCCAAAGACGCCTTGAACGCCGAGGGATTGCGGCGTTTGATGACCGAGGCACAAACCAAGCAGCTCGATTCTTTCGCGCCGGCGAAGGACCGAAAAAAATTCCAGGAAGTCGTCGGCGGCGCGTTGCAGGCAATGATCGTGGACAAGATGCCGAATGTGATCGACGTTGAAGTCGTTTCTAAATCGGAGGGCGAGGAGCAAGGCGGCTACAAATGGCGAGACTTTGTCCTAAGCCGAGTTAGCCAAGGCGAAACGGTCCGCTGCCAGGGAATCATGGGAGCGGAATTCAATGGTCGCGCCGTCGTCTGGGTTCACCCTGCCGGTATCGCCAGCCTTCGCAAGAACGGCGAATTTATCCCCGAAGTCAAAAAGCTCCTTGATGGAAAGCATGCCGTACTCGCGGTCGAAACGCTCCGCACAGGTACGGACGGTAAGGAAAAGGCCCCGCCCGTGAACAAGAGTTTCGCGGGGTACACCTTCGGGTACAATCGGCCGCTTGTCGCCGAGCGTGTGCGCGACATATTGACGGCGGTCGTTTTCGCGAAGCATTACCCCCAGGTCCAGGAAGTCAACCTCCTTGGCCTGCAAGCCGCGGGCCCGTGGGTCGCGCTCGCTCGTCCCCTTTGCGGGGACGCGGTGAACCGAACCGCGGCAGACCTTCACCAGTTCCGCTTCGAGAAGATCAAAACCGCGGACGATGAAATGATGCTTCCCGGAGGCTTACGCTACGGCGGATTGTTGAGCTTCGTCGCCTTGGGCGCACCCCGGCCCATGTTTCTGTGGAACACCGATGGAACGGGAAATCAAGCTTGGCTCGACGCGGCTTATGCCGGCACGAAATCCCTGCAAACGGCGCCGGGCGCCGTGGAACCCTCCGCCGCCGTCTCATGGCTTATGGGCCAGTAATTTTCGTACTTCCATCTGGAAGTTCGACACAAGGGACAAAGTCGTTGTCGAGTCGTGGTCGTGCCAGAGTGCTTCGAACAGACTGCCGCCTCGAAGCACTCCTGCATGGTCACGGCTCGTACATTCTCGATCGATTTCGCACACGGAAGGGAAGCCCGCGGACCTGTGCGAAGCCGATCCACGCCTGGAGGAAAAGGTCCTGCCAAAAGGGCTTGGGACACGTTACCTGGACGGTTCTTCGGATGCTTCACACCAAGCGTCCAGCCCCTTTGTTGTATCGGCATTTTTGCAATTAATTTTCGGGGTGTTCCATCCATTCGCGCGCCGTCCAGCGGGCGGCGTCTTTCCCCAACACCCGCTCCACGACGCGTAAGGCGCCGTCGATGCCCGCGGTCACGCCGGCCGTGGTGATGATTTTTCCGGAGTCGACGAATCGCTTCCCTTCGATGACTCTGCATTTGGGAGCGACCTTCTTCAATCGCTCGATACCCCAGTGATGGGTGGTCGCCTCGCGCTCGTCGAGCAGACCGGCTTCCGCCAACAGCATGGCGCCGAAGCAAACGGACATCGTGATCTCGGCTTCTTGTGCAGCCTTCTTCAGCCAATCTCGCCCCGCTTTTGGAACGCTACGCATGTTCCCACCGGGGACGACCAGAATATCTGCCTTGCCCGCCGAGGCGTAGTCACAATCGGGAGTGACGGTGATGCCGCCCATGGTCTTGAGTGGCTTCGTCGAATCCGCGACGGTGATCACGCGGAACGCCTTACCTTCGGCGGCTACGATAAAAACCTCGGCCGGACCCGCGAAATCCAACAGCTCGACTCCTTCGAACAAGAGGACGGCGACCGTCTTCATTCCAGCCCCTCCCTTCTGCTTCTTCGTTTCCCCCGCTTGAGCCAAGCTGGGCCCCACGGCCGTTAACAACCACGCAACTGCGAAAAACAGCGAAAAACCGTACCTTCTCATGGTTTTCCCTTTCATTGGGGCGGATCAATTCGAGCCCGGGTGGCAGGCGACCCGGATTTTGACTGTCAAGTTCGTTCAACCGTTTGGCGGGATCCTGGGACCACCACCGTAGAACATGGTTCGAACGTAGGCTGCATTTTACTTTCTGAACCGAACCGATGCCGCATCCAATTCCAGAAGAAATGGGGTACGCATTTCCCGCAGCCTGTGGATGGACAAGGCATCCGCCGTTTCGTTCAAACCTCCAGAGGTCCGAGTTGACATGGAAACTTCGATCAAATCGTCAAAGTGACGGTGAATCACGCACCTCTGCGAATTGAAGACAGGCTCTCGTTCCTTGGGCCTTCCTGGGCGTTGAGCCTTTGGACGGTTCTGAATACGTCGAGCACAGACAGCCGAACGACGCGGCGGATTTTCAGGGACGAGCAAACGAGAAACTTTGGTTGGGTCACGACGGAGGTAGGGGTTGTAGGGAAAGAAACAGTCAGAACTATCACGAGTGGTATCCGAGAAAGGCTTTAGGCTCACGTGGTGAACGGTCAATCGTCAAAATCCGGGCAAGTGGTGTCAAACCAGAAATGCGTTGACATTCGCTCGCGGTTTCTTTGTCTTCCCGAAAACGAAAAGACGAGCATAAAAGAGGGAAACTTGTTGCTCAATTGCCACGAAGGCGAAAATCATCCATGGTGCGTCCTTTCCTTTTTTCCTTAGCGTTCGGTTTCTTCTTTCATTTCATGAATGTGCCATTCGCCCGCGCGGAGGAATCCACGTGTGGCTGCGACGTGAAAATTTATATCTTTCGTGGCGCCTTCAATGTCTTTTCTCTCGGCGCGGACAAACTCACCGAACGATTGTCCGAAGTGGGCTTCTCGCCGAAATCACTCAACCATTGCTATTGGCGAAGCACCATCTCCGAAATCGTGGAGCAGCATCGCTGTCATCCTGAAACGAAATTCGTCTTGATAGGTCATTCGTATGGCGCCGATGCGACCATTCGGGCGGCGCGTCAGCTCGAGAGTCGAAATGTTTTCGTCGATCTTATCGTCAACATGGAAACGGTCCATTTCACGTGCGTAAGTAAGAACGTTGGCGTGGCGCTCAACTTTCATCGGTCGCGACCCATTCTTGATTACATCCCGGTTTGGCGTGGCTTGCCGATTTATTGTGAGGATGGCCATGGAAATATTGAAAACATCGACTTGCGCCACCATCCCGATTTTCAAAATCCTTTCCTAAGCCACATTCAGGTAGATGACCATCCTTGGATTCACGAACAAATCCTTGAGCGTGTTCAAAACCTGCGGGCCGCACCATGCACGCCCTGTTTGGCTCCTCGCGTGGCTGACGGAATCGTCTACGAAGAAGTCAAGAAATAGACCACCTGAACATCGCGGTTCAGGCGTCCACGGAACGCGAAGGCTCATTTCGAAGGGATCATTTTCGCCAGCGCGTCGATTTCCGCTTCGCCAAGCGTTCGGCGGTAGATGCGAACGTCGGCCAGGATGCCGTTGAGTGGTCCATTCGTGCCCGTGCCCAACCGCAGGGGTTGATTCGAATCCACGTGGTATTTTCCTGCTTCAAACGGCGAAGTCTGGGCGACGCGTTTCCCGTCCACGAATAGGGTCAATCGATCGGCGGACTTGACCGCCGCGACGTGGCGCCATCCCGCAGCCAGGGAATGACCCCACATGGCTTGTTGCCCGGCCGAAAACGCGAAGATTTTGCCCGACGGGAGTGTGCTGGCGAATAGCTGGCCATCGTGTTCGGCCATGGTCCACGCGCGGCGGTATTTCACGTCTGGGGTATGGTCGAGCCGAGCGAGCTTCTTCCAAGTCGTTTCGCCTTCGTAACTGTAAACCTCGGCGAGGGGCAACGTTCCCGCGATGAGCCGGCCGTTGTGGACCGCCATTCCCATGACTTCCAGCTCTTCGCCGAGTCGTCCGACATCGGCCCAATTGCCGATGCCGTCAAAACGATACACTCGACCGCTCGGCCAAGTGCCAACGTACATCCGACCGTGATATTGCACGAAGGAATAGGTTTGCGTGTTGTCGCCAAGGCGCCCGCAATCGGTCCAGGTTTTCCCATCAAAACGGTACACATGTCCGCCGTCGTAACTCCCCGCGAATAGGTGGCCGCCGTGGATGGTGAGCGGGACGACACGGCGTGGCCCAATCGTTTTTGTGGTCGGGTCCATTGCCTCAGGCACCGCGAGAGGCGTCCAGGCTTTCTCGCCCGCATAACGGAAGAACCCCGCTGGCCGATACAGCGACGAGGCGTAGAGTTGTCCCTGAAACACCACCAACCCACCCACGGCTTCGGTCTGCGGCAACTGTCCGCAATCGGTCCAGCGTGTTCCCCCCTCGTAACGGAACACCCTTCCGCCAAGGGTTAGGTTTTCGGATTCCTTCAAGCTCGAGCCAGCGACGCGGTACTTTCCAGTACCAACGTACAAGTTGCCCTGAAAGACCGCCATGGCGGTGACGGCGTTCGACTTGTCAGGCGCCCCGCAGTCAGCCCATTTCTGTCCACCCGTGAAACGGTAGACTCGGCCAGACTCATCTTTACCGGGCTCACAGGTGCCTGCATAAAGTGCACCCTCGTGGACCGCCATCGAAAACGCGAACAGCCCATTGCCTGGCCGCCCACAGTCACGCCATTCCGTCGCACGATTGTCGTCGATGCCAAACTGAAGGTGTCGATCGTTCGCTTGGTTCGACGTCACGCCTGGACTGCTCTTGAGCGTGAGGTGAAAACCTCGGCGGGTTTTGGAATCGTATCGACTCAGCAGGTCGCCCGTCGGCCGATCGAGCGTGTCATCCACCTTCACCCACAGGGCGAACGAAAAATCGTTCTTCCCCAACTCCGGCACCTCGTTCGCGGGAATCTCACGTGGCTCTTTCACGCTCGGCCAACGGGCGACAAGGTCGCGATCCAACTCGGGCTTTTCCACTCGAACCGGTGAGCTGCCGCTTTCCTCGCTGACGAACGTTACCCATTGTCGGGCGAAAGGCCGAGGTGTCGTCGCGTCGCCCGTCTTTCGGTTTAGTGGCACCTTCCCTGATTCATCGTTGTGCCGACGAAAATCCGTCCGTTTGTGTTCACGTGGTGGATCCGCTTTCAGTACGGTCAGAGCAAAAGCCAAAGCCACGAGCACGAGACCGCTGAATAACGAGCAACGATTCAGCATGGGCAATCACCTTTTTTTGAGGGGGGCACGAATGCTACGAATACGAGTTTTCAACGAACCCTGACCCTGTGGAAGAGATTCTCATGCAAGCATTGTATGTGAATGCACGTTCTGCTACGGTGGCGACTCGTTCTTTTTCCTGATGCGATGCGATCATGAAACGCTCGATATTTTCGGATCGCTATGTTCTTGCACTTGCGCCTCTTGCACCATCTGGCGACGGACCTTGCGAACAACGACCCTCACGCCATTCCTCTCGATCACCTCACCACCCCGTAGTGGCTGCGAAAGGTTACTGCTAACCCAATCACTAAGGTGGCGAGGCAGCTTATCACTGGTGTTGCTGGAAAGGTGCAGGTTCGTCACCGATCGTAGTTTGTCGGGGCTGACGCCGCCGCCAACCACCCAACCGGTACCCGCCTTGACAATGTGAATGGGTAAGCTGTCATATTCATCTTCGATGTCGCCCACCAACTCCTCAAGGATATCCTCCAGCGTCACCATGCCCACAACCACCCCGACATCATCCCGGACAAGAGCGATGTGGGTCCGCTCTCGAATCAGCTTCTCCAAGCACACGGCTACCGGGCTCGAGGCGGACAGGTTCGGAATCGTGCGTGTGATCCCTCGAAGGGAATGATCTCCGGGCGCCAATCGCATCAACACCACGATATCTTTGAAGTTAGCGTACCCGATGATGCCTTGCGGGTCGCGTGAACGCTCCGTCACTGGGAACCGGGTGTGCATGTCGAGATGGGCCGCGATGAGGGCGTCGGCAACGGGCACGTTCAAATCCAACATGCTGATTGAGTCGGCAGGAAGCATGATTTCCCGAAGGTGGCGGTGGGAGAGGGCGGCGGCGGCGAGGATGATTTTTTCTTCCTGAGCGCCGATAAGGCGGGACGTTCGCGCCATCGCCACGCTCGCCCGGAGTTCGTGAAGCTCCGCTGCCTCACTCTTGCCCGTCTCCATCCTCCCTTTTAAATGCTTCTCACTCAAGCTCATCAGCCCAGTGACGGCGGTTTCCAGCGCCCACACAATAGGCCAAACACCGAACACAAACCACTGGATCGGTGGCGACAATCGCAGACACACCCACTCCTTGTTGCGGAGGGCGAACACCTTCGGAATGAGTTCCCCGAAAATGATGGTCACGACCGTCAACGGAGCGACGACGGCGGCAATCGCCAAAAATTCAGAAACTCCGGAGGAGAAGCCAAACGCCTGCTGCAGGTACGGGGCGATGCGTTCCTCGGCTCCTGCCCCACCGGTGGCGGCGGCCACGGCGCCGACGAGCGTGATGCCCAATTGCACCCCGGCCAAACTACCCTCCATGTTTTCCTTCATATACAGGGCAGCGACCGCGCCCCCAACCTTCGTGCCGACGAGTGCGTGCAGCCGAGACAAGGTGATCGACGCAAGGGCGATTTCGTAGGCAGCGAATACGCTATTGAACGCCACCATCATAAGCATGATGATCAGTTCCACGCCCCACATAGGCCGCTCTCCCATGTTCCGATAATCTGCCTACCCTTTCCACGGGGTTCGATCCAATGATAGGCGGGGGAAGGACAAAGAAACGCGATCGGGTTGAAACGCCCAGCACGCAAGCATCAAGTTTACGCAGATTGAAGCTAAGAAGCACGCTTACCTTCCGGATTTAAGTTCATCTACGATTTGAAATTCGCACCCGCAAACGAGTCATCGATTCCACGATCGTGTAACGGTTTTCCCTTTTGCGAAAAACGGATCGCACTGGCGCCATCGATACGTTGGCGAGCCTGGGCGCCCGCGAGGGCTCAAGCGTCCCCTCGCGGGCGCTCAGGCTCGGACGACCCTAAAATCTTTTGGTGACAAAGCACAAGCCTCACGCTTTTCCAAATACCTTGGCGATGCCTCGTTTGCCTACTCGGTTCAAGCTGCCATTGCCCTAAATCCAGGAATGCTTTAGGATTTCGTGGCAAACATTGCGAAACCTTTCCCAAGGACGGGGATCATGCAAAAGTACGGATACCAGCTCATCCTGGCGGGGGCTTCGCTTTTTCTCTTCCTCGTGACGTTTCTGAATCGCAATCAGTTCACGGTTCCCACCGCTCCCGTGGACCCGGATAAGTTGCCCGTCCACTCTCAAGTGATTCGCCCCGGGCAATCAAGCCAGGATTTTTTGTTTTGTTTTTGGAACGTGGAAAATCTGTTCGATGATCAAAACGATGGCCGATCCGGCGAAGGCGATGCCGAGTTCGACCCCTGGATGGCAAACAATCCCAATCTTCTCAATTTTCGCCTAAGCAAACTCACGGAAGCAATCCTAAGTCTGAATCAGGGAAAAGGACCGGACATCTTGGCCCTGTGTGAGGTGGAAAGCGTACGTGCGGGAGAGCTTCTCAAAAGCGCGTTGAATCAACGGCTCGGCGATCCCAAGTTGCATTACCAACCGGTCTTGATGAAAGAAGTCTCCGCGGGACGCCATATCGCGCCGTGCGTGTTGACTCGGCTTCCCGCGGTACGAGACCGCACCGAACTGCTGGATCGCCGCAATCGCATCTTGAAGACGCACCTTACGTCGAACAACCAAGAACTGATCGTGATCGCGTCTCACTGGACGTCGCGTTTGACGAACAAAGACGGCGCGAGTCGGCAGAAGTACGCCGACCTGATTTATGGTGCCACCAACGCGATCTGGAAGGCGAATCCGCGTGCGGATGTTTTGATTTGCGGCGATTTCAATGATTCGCCTTTCGATGAGAGCGTCGCGAAAAACCTTCATGCCACCGGGGATATCCAGCTCGTGAAAAACCCGAGCCAACTCAACCTGCTGAATCTATTCGCGGGGAAGAATCCGGCCGCGGGATTCGGCACGATGTTTTACAAACAGTGGTACATCTTCGATCAAATCGTCGTCACTCCCGGAATGCTGGATCAGGTTGGTTGGTCGTGTGTGCCTGCCTCGGTGCAGACCGTCAATCGCCTCGTCCACCCGAACGATCGCGAACAAAAGCCTTGGCGGTTTGGCGGTAAGAACGATCCCGACGGCAGTCGAGGCTATAGCGATCACTTTCCCGTGACCGTGCAATTGCGCGTGCACTGATCCGAAAAGACTCCTCAAACTCCTGGCAAGAGAAAAGCTACCAAGCCCTCACCGTTCCGTTTCGCGCTTGCTCGAATTCTTGCCAAGGTTCGTAGCTTTCCGCGACCCCTTGCGATTTTTCGAACGCGAAACGGCAAGCTGGGTTACCGGTAGATCATTTTTGGCCGCTTGCCCTACGGTGCCTTCTTGGCGTTCGTTTCTTCGTGGAAGGGACGTCCGTTCATTAAGGCCGATCCATGCGCCACCAATAAGGTTGCTGGGGCGTGGGGCGAATCGTGAGTTGAGGTTCGTTCCCCTTTTTGGCGTTTTGCTGGGCCGAGGCCGTTTGATATCGGGAAGCGTGAAGTCGATCGAGCATGACGAGCCCGAGAAACAAAATCACCGTGAGAACGGAGCAACCACACGAGCCAAACCGTGACGGATGGGAAGTTGATTCCTGGGTGTTTGAGGATCTCGCGTTGCTCATGCTCGCATTGAGGAGTTGCAGCAGTAAGGATGGGGCGATATTGCCAATCGCCGTCCCAATCAAAATGGCCATGAGTGGAATGCCAAAGAACAATTGGACGCACGCGGAAGCGACGGACGAACAAACGTTGACGATCCAGCCGGATGCTCCAAACGGATTCATCCCAAGTCGAAAAAAGAGCACGACGACGACATTATTGACGCCTTCGGTCAGGATCGCGCCGAACGTGATCAAGAAAAGGTTGGGAATAAGGTTCGAATGGACGTTCGAGGTAAGCAACGTCTTTAACGGGTCTTGCCCAGGCGTCCAGGGAGCCAGCCAAATTCCGATCCAGGCAAGGACATACCAGAGAATCACTTGGCCGAATCCATATACATCAAATCCGCCCACCCAGCGCCGAAATCGTTCATTCACGAACAAGAACAACGCCAAGCCGGGTATATCCGTGGTGGCGAAGCGGACGGCACTCAATGCGATCCACGAGAAGGGAAGGCAGATTAATATCGCGGCCATGATTTGGTTGATCAAACTGAATTGCCTTGGCAGGTGCTTCGGCGTGGTGATGATTTCCTCACGCTGGGGAGACGGGACGTCCGCGAGACGATAGGGCGTCAACTGGGTATTCGCAAGGGTTGAATCCGCGACCGTGATCACATCTTCGGCATTGAACAAGTAGTCGAGCCACATCGTCGCGCCGCCGTCGGAATTCTCGGCTGCCATGCGAACACCGTCACCCGCCACGACTAGATTTAAGTATTTTTCATTAGCCTTGTCGACGCGCGGGCTCACGGCGGGATCCAGGTTCGAAAGCCGATCCATCACCGCAAGAAGCGCCGTCTTTTCACTGAAAGGTGGCAGCGTCTTCTCCCCAGATTGACGTCGCTGGTCCGTATAACTTTGGCCAAGTTCGAGCACCGCTCGCCATTTTGCGTCCCGATTGGAGGCGTCGGCGCCCACACAGGTTAGAAAATCGTTCTTCTTGGCGGCAAATCCTTCCGAGGTGAACGTCCAATCTTCAAAAAGAATCCAAAGGAGAAACCAGGGCGTATTGGGAACCAGTGGTCGTACGACCGAGCGGATCTCTTCTTTACCCAATTGAAAAACACGCTCATGGTACCGTTGGTTTCGGCGAAATGCCGCCCATTGAAGGAGATGGGCTCGTTCGCTCTCTTGAGGCACGGCCGCTTGGAAACCTTCTTGAAGGTTGAAGAGGTCGGCTGCTTTCACTCCGGGAGCACAGGTCAATCGTTGCCAGGCCGCATGCGCCGCCAGCCCATCATTCACCGGCAGCGCGAAAATCGTCTCGAACGGTTTCCTTTCTTTCAAACCCGCTGGATTCGTGTCGTAATAGTCTTTGTTCTTCAGATACCGAAAGCGGTAGCGCATGCGACACGCCTCGAAGAGTTCGCGCCCCCATTTGAGTACCTGTTTGCGTTGTTCCGCATCAGGAAAAAGCTTGGAGATAGAGGCCAAATCCGAAGCGTGGCGTTTCTGGTCGAACGCAAAAACCGTGTACCTGCTGTCGGGTAATAATAAATGACTAAACCGACCATCGCTCATGACGGCCGCTTCCACGAGATTCAGGCCAACTTCTTGCCGATACGCGCCGTAATCGAATTCTTTGCGAACGTTACCGCGACCGGCCGGAATAAAGACAAAGAAATACCAACAAAGCCCCACCGCCAACGCGGACAAGACACCTCGCACCAACAGGAATCCAAAGAATTGGCGGATCGTCGTAATCGGCCCCACCGCCGAGTCAGGAAAATCAGAGAGGTTCGAACGGGCGATTTTCGGCGTATTGCCGGTGGTGAGCGGTGGCACCGCGACGAGTTTGCCGCACGTGCGATAGGGGCATTTCACGCTTTCGCCGGCCCGGCTTTCGGGTGCCTTGATCGTTTTTTGGCAAAATGGGCACGTGAACGAAATCGACATGGGCGACCTCCATCGACTTTTCGTTTTTCAAAGCTACGAAAATAGAATGGAAGCCTTTCGCTTTCGCAAGCAAATTCCAAGTTTGATCGATGGAGATACGAAATTCTCTGGGAATTATTTCTAAAAAATCTCACGCCTGGACATGAAGAATCAAAGTGAGAAATTGGATTCTTCGCGTGGATGGATAATCGCGAAACCAGGATTCTTGCCCGTATTTTCAGCGATTCCGCGTCCCGGCGTGTGTTCTTCGAACTCATTCCTCAGGGCACTTGGCCAAATTAATCCTGAGAATCGTTCCGTGGATTCCCCTGGCCACGGCGATTCATAGGAGTCAACACCCAGTTGGGATGGGGAGAAATTCCAGGCAAGAATCCAAGGCGAAGTCCTTGCCTTGGCGAATTCCCTCGCGATACAATGGTTTGAATCCACGGAACCTGCCCCTTT
>WBZS01000608.1_pt1 | contig 40918 bp, 35 predicted proteins | sample 5204201 | NCBI WGS metagenome assembly WBZS01 (sample SAMN12344357, study PRJNA552823) | activated sludge metagenome | biome: Activated sludge suspended growth; feature: Nitrification reactor; material: Wastewater; isolation source: activated sludge from nitrification reactor of wastewater...
ACGCTTCACCTTGGAAGTGCCTTCCAGCTTGGGACTGATACGACTTCAACAACCGCATTATCCCAAGCAGGAGGCACTTTCCCTGTTCTAAAACGCCGTCAACACCCAACTCCATGAAAGCGGCAGGTTAGGGCGCGGACCGTCTCGGGCCTCAAGTGAGGGTAGGCGGCCCGGATGTCAGCTGCGATTGCCGAGACCTGGGCCGTGGCCGCCGAGGTATCCCGGGTGGTCGTAAAGAAGCCCTCGCCAGGATGTTGAAGACGAGTGGTGAGGATCGCGAGGTTTTCAGGTGTGTCTACCCCTGAGCCGTCAGGGGTCCGAGCAAGGTTCCCACCAGGTGCGACAACATCCGGCTTGAACGGCCACCGCTTCTGGTCAAAGGAAACCGAAGTTCGACTGGTGGGCGATAGCTCACCACGGGCAGCGATCGGCACGTATCCTGCGAAGACGTCAGGGGCGTGATCCATCGCGTCATGCTCCGCGTAGGCTCCAACCGCGAGCGCGTTCCACGACTGTGCCGGGTCTTCGACTCCTTCCGCATCGCTACGATCAAGGTGATTGTCCTCGGCGCGCACGTCACGGATGTTGCCAGCGGAAACGACAAAGAGTCGGGGCGTCGGCTCCTCGTCTCGGTTCAGGTAGGTGAACTTGGGGACGCTGTCATCAATCGCACGGCCGAAGGTCAGGGCATCGAGCGTGGCCGACCACGCTGTCGGACGCCCGGACTCCTGCATCGGACGGTCTTCGACACGATGCCCTGGGTTCGGCGCAGCGGCAGGTGCAGTGATCGCCAGCATGAACACCCGGGCCCGATTCAGTGCTGAAATCTCGGGCTGATCGATCGCTCTCGCTGTCACGGCCCCGTACACATCGGGATCGTTGTCCCCAGTGTCAGGGAGCAGTTTCACTGATTCGAGCCGATGTTCCAGACGGATGCGGTGCTGAGCGCCGACTGCGGCTTGCAGGTCTCCATAGAGCGCAAGTCCAGCCATCTCGGTGCCGTGTGCGTGGATCGCTACATCTTTGCGCCAACTTGGCTCAACCGCGTGAAGATCGTCGGCTGCGAGTGAGTCTTCCAGTAGCGGGTGCCCGGCCTGCACGCCACGGTCGAGGAGGCACACCACGGGCGCGTCGGTTCCAGCGTGCTCGACGCGAGATTGCAGCTCGCGCACCCAGTCGCGTTGTTCGAAAGCAGATAACCCTGGAAGGAACGAGGCTACTTCGTGAGGGCGACGCAGCTCGGCGATGTCGTCGATGCTCCGGAAGGTCATCGCGAGTTGTTCGCTCGTGGCGCGGATGAGCACGACCGTTCGGTCACCAAACCCGAGGTAGTGGTCGCTCACCGGGAGGTTATGCAACTGGGCGTACGCCGTCAGTCGGGCGTACTCCTGGCCATCAATGACTCTGAGCCATAGTTCCCACCAGCGGGATTCGGTGGGGTTGGTCGGGTACTCGTCAGCAGGGTCCGTCCACAGCTCTCGGATCGTTGCGCGACGGATCGAGGCGATACCTTCGATAAGGGCTGCATGCTTCGGCTTCCCTTCCACGACTTCGGCAGTCTCGACGTACTGCTCAAGCTTCTTGAGGAAGAACTCCTTCTGCCCTTCTGGGATGAATACGGTCGCGTTTGCGACCTCACCTGCGGGGGTCGATTCTTGTTGGACAGCGACAAGCTCTGGCTGGGCGCCAGGCCGACGCGACTCCAAGCTCTCGAATATCAAGTCGAGACCGGGAAAGGAGGCGAAGGTGAGGTATGTGCCCGTGGTCTCAGGTTCATCTACTGGGGGCACCCAGGCGGCCTCGAACTCTTGAGTCAGACGCTTCCCGTGCTCGCTCCGGCTCCCGCCGAACCCTCCACCGCGGCTCGTCACCGGCGTCGTGATAGGCGTGAAGGACTCAGACGCGGGCGGCGTGGGCACCAGGATGTGCGGACGGTCTCGCTCAGCCATCTTCGCTAGTTTGCCCCGTCAGTCCGCCGCTTGGGGCGGGGACGTTCTTCCAAAGCGATGACAACATCATCGGTTCGCACTTGGGTGCGTTCACCAAGGACGGTTCGCTTAGCGGCGTTCTCGGCTGCGGTCGCGATCTCAGCGTGGCTCAGACCACGAGCTGCCGGGATGATTCTTGTCCAGCTCAGGTTGTGGATCTGGAAGGACGCGAGCCGGTTCTTGATGACCGACTCCACTGCTGCGTCGTCTGGCAGAGCGAAGTCCATCACGGTGTCAAATCTGCGGAACAGCGCGTTGTCCAACAGACTTGGGTGGTTTGTTGCAGCGATGATGACGCTGTCTGATGTGTCCTCTTCAAGGAACTGTAGGAACGAGTTGAGTACTCGGCGAATCTCTCCTACGTCGTTCTGTGCGGCGCGGTCGCCACCGAGAGCGTCCACCTCATCGAAAAGGTAGACGCCACGAGTCTCGGCGAGCGCATCGAATACGAGACGTAGTTTCGCGGCGGTCTCTCCCATGAACTTCGTCAGCACCGTGTCCAGTCTGATCGAGAACAGCGGAAGTCCGAGTTCGCCGGCGATCACACGCGCTGTGGATGTCTTCCCGGTGCCTGGCGGCCCCGTGAGTAAAAGCCGCCGGGCAGGGGTCAGGCCATGTCGTGCCAGCGCGTCACGCTGCCTCTGTTCCAGCAGTACGTGCGTCAGTCGTTCGTGGAGATTGTCCGTGAGCACGAGGTCACTCAGTCTGGCCTCGGGGTACGAGACGTTCAGCAGCGCCCCGAGCTCACCCTTCGGCTGAGCGAACGGAACCACGGGGGCGATGCGGGCTCGTTGGCCAGATCGCTCACGGAGGTCGTTGACGAGGTCGCGAAGCTCCTGAGCGAACTTTGACTGTCCGGCGCGTGCGGCCTTGGCCGCGACCTGCATCGCCACAGCGTAAAACTGCGGGTCGTCGCCGTCGGCGTGGCTCTTCACGAGCGCCTTGACCTGATCGTTGGTCGCCATCAGGGGACCTCCTCTCAGTGGCACGCCTCCAAAGCCGGGTGGTGATCCTCTAAGCGTACCGGTAGCGGCCTCTCGCTGCTGGAGCACCTGCCGAGAGAGACGAGGTCGTGCCAGATGCTCCCTCCGCCCACGACACGGGTCAGCTCGAAGCAGGTGGACGACAGCATCCTCCGCAGATCGCCCGCCTGCCACAGGACTTACAGCGAGCGACCGAGCGATCTGTGCTCGACCGGCCGGGGCCTGCTACGTCCTGTGCGCGTACCGGCAACTTCGGTTGCCTGCGTGAGCGCGGATCGCGCCCTCGCGGCGTCGATCTTCTGGGCGGCCGACTCGGGTGGGGCGCCGAGGGGTGCATCGTCGATGACGCGGTAGCGGTCTCGGTAGGCGGCTACCACGCGTGCGGACTTGCGCCAGGTCGCGGCTCGTCGTCGGTCGTTCGGTTGCGCTCCAAGAGCCTTCGTCCACGGCACGCTCTCGGTCAGCGCGCCGTCGAGTACGGCGTCGGCGCGCGCCTCGATCAGCTCCTCTCGCTCGTCGAGGGCCGCCCGCATCTCGGCGTCGATGATGCCGTGCGCTTGCGGGATGAGGCCGGCGATGAGGCGCGCTGGCTTGCGAGTCCTGCCCGAGCCTGCGGGGCGGGCGGTCGCCCGCTCGACCCGGTAGTGGAGGACGGCGGCGATGTCGTCCGCGTCGCTGAATCCGCGCACGGCCACGAGGCGCGGCAGGAGGGCATCGACGTTGTGATGGTTGGCTTCAGCACGGCGGAGTTCAGCCGCGAGCGGGCCGAACGCGTCGGACTCGATGGCGCTCTCGGCCTGTTCCTCGGTGAGCCCGGAGCCCCGAACGAGAGTGGCCCAGCGGTCGCGTTGGGCTGCTGCGGCGATGGTCTCGTACTCGGCGGCGAGTTGAGCGATCGAGCCCCACTGTTCCTGTTCGGCGACGATGGTCTCGTGCGCCGAGAGCTCGGCACCGCTGTGCTGCAGAACTCCGTAGAGAACGCTTCGCGCGGTGGCATGCGGGTCGTCACCGGGGTGTGGCTGCGCGTGGTCATCGGCGCGGTCGAGCGCCACGTAAGCGTGGTTCGCGTGCCGCCCTCGGGTCATCGCGACGTAGAAGGTCTCTCTCGTCGAGGTCGGTTCGACCAACACGTGCGCGGTGTCGGTCGTGACGCCCTGGGCGCGGTAGGCGGTGACCGCGTAGCCGAGATCGACATGCTCGGCCACATACGCGGCGGGGAGGACGATGCTGCCGCCGAACCTGCGCCCACGCCTGCGAGCCCTGATGGTTCCGTCGTCATGAACAACGGTGCCGGTCCCGTAGTCGCGTGCGACGGTGACTGTCCCGTCGTCGCCGACGGCAGTGACGGTCCAGATGTCGCCGTTGCGCACCCAGTCCCGCCCGGCCAGGGTGCACAGGTTCCGGTTGTTGAGTCGCGTGATGATGGTGTCGCCGACGCCTGCGGCGGTGCCGTCGCGCAGTTCGACCTCGCGGTCGGGGTTCAGTGTCTTGTTGAGGATCAAGTCGGCACGGGCGCGTCGGTTCAGCGTGGTCACGTCATCTTGGGTCTCGGCGATCAGCACCGAGACCAGTCCCGCGTCGCGGTCGGTGCGCCAGGCGTTGTAGGCGGCATCGGTCATGGCCTCGGCGTCGCCGTCGGTGATGCGCTCGTGGGCGAGGTACGTGTCGATGGCGTGAGTGCGTCCGTGGCGTAGTTCGAGCGAGGCGGTCTTCTCCCAGGCGTGGGTGAAGCGGTGAACGTCGACCAGTTCGGGGGTATCGGACCTGCCTCTGGCGATCATCGCGAACGCACCGCCGGCGTCCACGGATTGCAGTTGCGCGTAGTCGCCGACCAGCAGCACCTTCGCGCCCGCTTCCTGGGCGAGGTGGGTGATGCGGTCCAGTGACAGGGTGCCGGCCAGGGAGGCTTCGTCGATGATGACGAGCTGTCCCGCCTCGAAGGTGGTGCCGTGGATGAGGTGGTTCTGCCACCACTTCGCGGTGTTCTCGGTCTCGATTCCGAGATCGTCGGCGAGGACTTGTGCGGCGACCGCTGACGGCGCGAGCCCGATGACGGAGCCGGGGCCGTGCTCGTGTTCCCATGCGCGGCGGAGCGAGTTCATGGCGGTTGTCTTGCCTGCCCCGGCGGGACCGACGAGTACGTCGAGAATCCGTCCTGACACCGCGATGCGGGTCAAGGCGTCGGCTTGGTCGTCGCCGAGCATCCGGCCATCCGCGTCGAGGCTGCGCGTGATCTTCTCAACGGTTGCCAGCGGCACCGTCGGCCCGCCGAGGTTGGCGGCTCGTTCGAGGAGTCTGTCCTCGGCCGCGAGCTGGGCCTCGGAGGTGAACACCGTCGAGCTCTTCGGTCGGAACACCGAGCTGCCGTCGGGGCGACGGAACACGACTGGGGAGGTGGCGAGCTCGGGCGGCGTCAGGCGGAGCGACACGAGTTCGGCGGCGTCGGCGACCATCGCGACAATGGCTTCTCGGTCCTGCATGGTGGCGAATCGCCAGCCCATCGTCTGCCGGGATGCCTCGGCCATGAGATTCCAGCGTCGCCAGGTCGAGCGCTTCTCGCCGACGACCTCGACGACCGAACGCCCCAGCTCGCCGATCACGTCGAGCGGCACATCGTCCGCGCGCAGGAGCAGCGGCTTGTCGTTGTCGGTGATCTCGCGTGCCCACGACGTCGCGTCTTGGCCCAGGGTCTTGCTCGCTCGCGTTCGCCACTCGGCGGTGAGGTCCGCCAAGGACCGGACCTGTTTCTCGGGGCGCGTCGCGAGTGTGGCTTGGGCTCGCAGTTTGAGGATCGTCGCGTTCGATGGTTGGCGTCCGTGCTGGGCGACGTACTCGTCGATGAGCCGGTTCTTCTCCGCGTCGATGTGGCGGGCGCGGGTGGAGAACTCCGCGACCAGCTCCTCCGGCACGCCGGTGATCGCCCACGCTGGGTTCCGGTCGCGGCCCATCTCGCGCGCCTCCCAGGAGACGCCGAAGGTGCGGGTCATGTGGTCAGCGAACACGGCTTCGTGTAGTTCGGAGAGCGCGACGACGGCGGCGTGCATCGGTCTGCCGTCAAGCGAGCGCCACTTCCCGTCGAGGACGGTCTTGGCCTTGTTGCTGATGACGACGTGCGTGTGGAGGTGAGGGTCGCCGGCGCGGGAGTCGAAGTGATCGAACGCGGTCGCGATGAGCCCGGTGACATCGACCTGTGCAACCGCACCGTCCCCGGCGGTTGCGCCCGTGCGGGTGGCTGCAACCTCACGTTCCATGAACGCAACCACCTCCGCAACCGCGCGATGATGCGCCTCGGCGATCAGTGCCTGCACTCCGGCATCGGCGACTGCCCACAACACTGACGCAGACTTCGGAATCGAGAAGGTGAAGTCGAAGCCCGCGACCGCGCGTCGCGTGCTCCGGGCGCTCTCCTCGGCAACGATCTGCGCAACGGCCTCGCCCGTGGCGCCAGGCGTCATCGTCGGCTCGAGTTCGGCGATCCGCGCCTCGATCCGCTCTTCCTGGCTCTTGTAGGTCGGGAAGGCACGACCGAGCGGCTTGTCGGTGATCGGATCGTGGCCAGTCCCCATCAGTAGCTGGAGCTGGTGCTCCGATACTCGGTCGCCCACCTGAATCTCGCCCTTGCCCAGGGCCGCTACGCCCGTGCCGAGCCAACGGCCAGGCGGGGTGCCTTCTTCCATGTAGTAGCGAGTCAGCGGCGTCGAGAGCGGCCTGTTCCCGTCGGCCACCGCGACCGTTTTGAGCAGGTACTTGTAGCCATCACCCGCCGACATCACACGCATCGAAACCGTCATGCTCACCTCCGCTCCTGACGGGCAGGTGAGCACCCGCACCCGGTGATCTCGGCCGCGGCAACGCCCGATCAACCTCGATCTGCAAGACGCGTGTGACCTCGGATGGCGGTCGGAACTGAGGCCGGAGATGGACGACCTCGGGCGGCGGCAAGCGGGGCTCGGTTGAGCAGCAGACGCGTGTCGGAGCCGTGCACCTGACAGGTGACCAGCTCGGCATCAGTTCTCGATAAGGCACGGATGCCGGGGACGCCCGTCACCGGAGCGGACTTCATGCACGACCTCAACGCCAGCGGCGGCTCAGAACTCAGGATCGGGTCGCTCTTCAGCGGCTACGGCGGCCTCGACCTCGCCGTCGAGCACGTCTTCAACGCCAACACCGTGTGGTTCTCCGAACTCAACGAGCCCGTCGCCCGCATCTTCTCTCATCATTGGCCAGCCGCACCGAACCTCGGCGACATCACGACCATCGACTGGAGCCAGGTCGAGCCCGTGGACATCCTCATCGGCGGCTTCCCCTGCCAAGACGTTTCCACCGTCGGCAAGCGCGCCGGCCTCGCACCCGGCACGCGCTCGGGGCTGTGGGCACACATGGCCGCAGCCATCGACGCGCTCCAGCCCGAATGGGTCGTCATCGAGAACGTCCGCGGGCTGCTGTCCTCACCCGCGACACGGCCACCCGCAGAAGGAGACGACCATGAACGACTCAACCTCGGCGATGCAACCCCCGACGGCGCAACCCTTCGCGGCCTGGAACCCGACCCGTGGCATCTGGGAGACAACGCAACTCGACCTCTACGGGCTCTCGGCGCCGTTCTCGGCGATCTGGCCGACCTGCGGCTGGATGCACGATGGATCGGCCTACCGGCTTCCCTTGTCGGCGCTCCTCACCAGCGCTTCCGCATCTTCGCCCTCGCCCGGCGCACTGTTCCGCACTCCACTAGCGACGGACTCATCGCGCGGCGGGGAGACTCTCGATCAGGTGCGAGCGAGACGAGGGACGATCGCGCTGTCGCACCAGATCATCGACTTCGCGCTCCACGGACCGGCTGGCTCACCGAACAGGAGGGCCGAATCGGAGACGCTGTGGTCCCTGATCGATGGACTGTTCAGCGCTGGGGACGCTACGCCGACGCCATCGCCCGCTGGGAACACATCACTGGGCGACCCGCGCCCGCACCGGCCCTCCTGAACGACGCCGACGGCCCCCGCCCAGCACCAAGGTTCGTCGAATGGCTCATGGGGCTACCGACTGGCTGGGTCACCGATGCCGACGAACTGACGCACAATCAACAGATCACCGCGCTCGGCAACGGCGTGCTTCCGCTGCAGGCAGGGACCGCCCTCAACCTGCTGCGCGGACCCTTCGCCACCCAGCCACGATCGTCCTTCTGGAACAACCTCACGCATTGCCCAGCATCGAGAGGTAACGCTGACTGACGGCCTGGTCACCGCCGCGTCCGACCAGCCACTGCCAAAGCACGGTCGCCAGTGCCGTCCCCCCGGCGGCCCCGGCCGCATACGCGGTCCCATGAGGCGCAAGGAGCAACTCGCTGACGACGCCGAGTGCTGCCGGGAACGAACCGTCCACTACTCGATCCCTGAAAGTAGACCGCCTTGCAGTCTCCCGCAGCAACCGAGATTCCTGCCGCATTGCCTCCTCGAAAGCCGCCCTACTGGAGTACTCTTCAACTCCGGCTTGATGGGCAAGTTCGAGTTGATCGAGGCCGACCCGCACTGCTTGCCGGAACGCCTCGAAGGAATCCTCACGACGTATGGCGATAGCGTCACTCAGGGTTAGACGAGAAGTCTCGATGTTGGGAACCCGTCCGAGGTCCAAGGCTGCGAGGTGTCTGCCTGCCCCCAGATCGCCTTTCGTCCCCTGGGCCACCAAAGCCTGCGCGAGGTGACGTTCGACCGGGCCCCTGAATGCGAGGTCACATGACGAATCGAGGGCAGCAACTGAGAACTGCCAAGAGACTTCGATCACTGCCGCAGCAAGTTCACGCACCCGCTCCTCCGCGCTCTCGATGCTCGCGGGTGGTGGGATCGTGATACCGAATGACTGGAACAACTGCCGGACCTGTGGGGCGTACTCCTTCTCCAGCAGCCCAGGAATCTCTGGAACTACACCCGCCGCTTCGAGAAAGTCGGTAAACACGCGCAGGTCAGCGCCCAGTCCCATAGCGTCGAGAACCGCAACTCGGTTGGCCTCGTGCAGTGCCGGACGCAGCGACGTAAGACGTAGCAGCCCTGCTGCTATCAGCGGCTCGACCTGGGCCAACTCGCCGACCGCGCGGTTCAACAGCTGAACCGCTTCAGACTCCGAACGTCCGCGCAGCACCTGCTGAACCGTCTCTAGCGGGTCGGCGACCACCAGTCCGTCATGAACCAGCAGCAGAGTCAGCGTGCGTGGAACAAGGTCGTCTCCGCCGCCACCGAATAATGATCGGTTGTCGTACGTATGGTGGCTCAGCAGAGGCCATATCTCCGTCGAGGAGGCTTCGTACGTCGGACTCTCCTCGACCGCTCGACGCGCACTCATTACCAGAGCGAGATCGGCGGCAGTCAAAGCCCGGCCACGAGAAGCCACCACCGCTGGCGTCGACCCCAGCGCGTCCTCGAACACGTCCAGAACAGTGACCTGACGGCCTCTCGCCCTAGTCATGCACCGCCTCGGCCATCATTGGTCGCGCGCCACGAGTCGCTGGGTGGCCTTGTCGTAGACATAGTCGACGATCTCGCCCGACATGATCATGTTGACCGCTTGGTCGATCACATTGAGCGGAACGACGAACCACTCAGACGGGTCGTAGTGGCGGCCCTTTCGGTCGGCCTGCGTGATATTGAGACGCACATCCGCGAAGACGCGATGCAGAAGGTGTTCCAAGACTGACGGCTTGAGATTGTATGTGCGGTAGTCGGCGAGGATTGCGACGGGTGCCATCAGGTAGGTCGGCGACTTAGCAGCGTTCACGATCCGTTTCTCTACGCTGGTTCTAGAGAAGCCGATCTTGTGCAGGTCAGCGAGGCCCGCGATCTGCGGGTCGTCGCTGAGCGACCGCAGCACATAGATATGCCCGCTCTCGGTGTCTGCGTCCTCCAAGATGCTGAGTTCATGCCCGGTTCGCACCAGAGCCTGGCCGTCGGCCTCGTGAAGCCTGATCGAGAGCGACTGACGGTACATGGACGACTCAGTACCGTTCTCGAAGATCACTCGCAACCGCTGCTTCTGCTCCGGCTTGCCGCCGACGGTCGTGAAGGTCGTCTCACCGACCTCGGCGACGAAGAGCATCACGCCGTTGAGAACGAAGAAGTTGCCAGCGGCGATCGTCTGCCTGCCTGGGAACGGGATCAGCCTGTAGGCGCCGTCGGCCAGCTCCGCGTGCTTGGTCTTGAACAGCGGCTCGAACTCCTCGAACCCATCCGCCTTGGTGCGTCGTGCCACCGAATCCGGTGGCACGGGTACCTTGCGCACAGGAAGGTCCGAGACATCCAGCAGTCCGGAATCGTCGCCCAGGAGATCGAAGTCATCAGCCGCGAGCAGGTCATCGATTGAGGCGGGCGCTTCGGGCATTTCGAGGAGGCCGAACTCGTCGAGGTGCGTGAGCGCCGCAACCTTCTTATGATCTGCGAGGATTCCATCGAGTCGTGCCCCGAGTTTGCGCTCGGCAATCGCTCGGGTCGATGAACTAGGCAGGCGTCCGTGCGCTCGACGGAACTCGACGATCTCGCTGAACGCCCGTTCCAATCGGTCGCTGGATGTCACACGTACTGGCTTCTCAGGAGTGTCGAGCAACCCATCGATGTCCGAGTCGATCAACCACTGGAGGTCCATTCTGGGCGCGTTCATGGCGTCCTCGCTGGTCATCGTTCAGCGCCCCCAGCCGCGCTGAGTTGGCCATCCGCCTCTGCGGCTCGCTGAGCGGCGACATGCTGCTGCTTCTTGCGCTGCAGGAACAGCAGAACTTCGGCGTACCGCTTCTCAGTCGGGTCATCGCTGCGCGCGTCTGGCTTGCGTCCGTTGACCTTTACCCAGGCCTGAATTTTGGGCCATACGGCGAGTGCCTCGTCGTCGGTGATCTCGATCCTGGTAGCCGTGATGGCGTCGGAGATGATCCGCAACACGTTTGGGGTTACCGACTTGCTCATCACCTCGAATGCGCGCTGGAACGGATTGACTGAGTCGATGAGGTTGATGTCGAGATCGTCGATGTTGACGAACTTCTCCGCCATCCGAACGAACCGCTTGTCGCCGACCTCGCGAACCTCGCCGTTCTTGATGACAGAGTCCACCACAACCTGCTGGCGCAGTTCCTCCACCTGCGCTTCGTCGAGGTCGGGATAGCGCTCCCTGATGATCTTGGGGATCAGCACCTTGTTGGTGACCTCGGGGTCGAGGCTCCCGGCGGCGGCCTTGGCGAAGGTATCGTCTTGGAGGATCGTCGCCTTCAGGTCGTTGAGGTCGGTCTCCACGATCTGCTTCACGCGCTCCGTGGTCGGTTCCTTGAACCCCTTGATGCGCAGCACTCCCGGCGCTACGGCGTCCTCCCCGCTGTTCTTAGCCTTGAAGGTGAAGTTCTGTGCCAGCACCTGCTCCATCAGCAGGGACGCAGTGATCGCTTTCAGCATGTTGTTCACCGACACCTTTACCTCGTCGGTCGTTGCGTCCGGCTCAGCGATCAGGTTCGTGAACTGCGCGTGCTCCTTGCCAGGACTGTCACGGGTGACGCGTCCGATGATCTGGATCACCTCCGTCAGGGATGCCCGGTACCCGACCGTCAGCGCGTGCTCGGCAAACGGCCAGTCGAACCCCTCCTTTGCCATGCCCAACGCGATGATGATGTCCACGGCATCGCGATCCTTGGAGGCCACGGAGGTGAGGTAGTGCAGGGTCTCCGCGCGCTCCACCTGGTCGGTATCGTCCACTAGGTCGGCAACACGCACGATCGCTCCGTTGTCGCGGCGTCGCACGCGGAGGATGCCGGTCTCGTCCTGGCTGACAACCCCACCGATAGCGTCGAGGATGAATCCGACCTCCTCGATCTTGTCTTTGGTCGACTCGCCGGAGTTCACGTTGGGGATGTGCAGGATCGTCTTCTTGTCGAGGTCGAGGACCTCGCCGATCGCTTCGGTGTAGCGGCCCTGGTAGAAGTGGTGACCGATCCCGAGTGACTTCAAGTGCTCGTACCCGTTGAGCTGGTCATAGTAGTTGAATGTGACCGGCGTGAACTTCGCCTCGTCCTCGGAGGACAGCACAGGAACGGTGTCGCCCCGGAAGTACGATCCCGTCATCGCGACAATGTGCACGTCGGAACCCGCCATCACCTCGCGCAGCAGTGCACCCAACCGGTTCGCCTCGGTATCGGCGGAGACGTGGTGGAACTCATCGATCGCCAGGACGGTGCCGTTGAAGGCGTCCGGGGCCAGCTTCTCGAACGCGAACCGCAGCGTGGCATGTGTGCACACCAGCGTGGCGTCCGGGCCGTTGAGGAAACGAACGAAGGCCTCCACCTTTCCTGACGACGAGCCCGGCGTGCACAGGTTGTCTTCCGGCTTGATCTCCCAGTCCGCGAAGAAACCGTGAGCGGTGAGCCGTGTGGACGAAAACGACGCGCCGATCGAGCGTTCCGGGACAGCGACGATCACCTTGCGGCGACCCTGGTTGAAGAGCTTGTCGAGGGCCACGAACATCAATGCCCGCGACTTCCCCGATGCCGGCGGAGCCTTGACCAGCAGATACTGCGCACCCCGCTTGGCAAACACCCGCTGCTGCATCTCCCGCATCCCCAACGCGTCAGTATGAACCGAGGCGCCCGTCCGCGCGTAGTGGACATCGACGATGTTCGGATGAGTCCCGGCTGGCCTGTTCATCACTTCTTGCTCCCGTTCGCGGCCTGCGCGGCCGTCATCGACTCATACATAGCGAACAGGTCCGACAGTCTCTGCTCGTCCGTCTCATACCCGCGCCTGGAGTAGAGCCCATCCACCAACGCGTCTACCTCCGCGTGCGCATCCCTCAAGTCGGCAGGCATGTGCTCTGGGTCGTACAGCTCAGCAAGCGTCTTCTCACAGTGATATTCGCGCACGTCGAGGACCCGGAGGGCGCCAGCAGTTAGCCGCTCCTTCACCTCGTCGTGCAACAGCGGCACTGGGAAGTTGTTGTAGACAATTGTGCTTGAGTATCGATAATCGGTCTTCAGCTTCCCGCCGACCGCGCGCAACCACACCATATGCATACGAGAGGTCAACAGCGCAAGGAGCCACGGTTCGACACCGTACGCAGCATTGGCAGAATCTGAAATTACCGTACCGGCGTCTAGGTACCCGACAGGGATATAGTCGCGACGCTCGGATGAGACCCGTGGGACAATGACAGAATCCCCGTCTTGATGTGCAAAAAAGTAGAACTGGTTGGGCCTATCTGCGAGCGCCCGCGTCGACTTCTCCGTACTCTTGGAGCGGTGGTCACGGACGCCGTCAAGTCGCCGCGCAATCTCCATGATCTGACGCGCTTCTGACAACTCAGAATCCGATATAACGAGACACCAGCGCGTCTTTCCTTTTATGAACTCCTCCGACCCGCTGAGCCCTCGAATGTAACGAGCTGCCTGAGGAGCTGCATGCAGCAACCTCGCCCTCTCGTCATCCGACAGAATCAGATTACCCTTGTCGTTCGGCATTGACCCAAAGCCGAGCTTGGGAAGGTCTTTGCTCAGCGGCGAACTGCGCCTCCCGATCCAGATGTCTGGACCGTCTGCGAGATAGGCATTGATTCGATCAGCGGCGAGGCGAAGGTCATCGGTATAGATAACCTTCGGGTGCGCAGATTGGTTGCGAACTCCAATGACCACGCAGGTAACACCTGCGGCATTCTTCGCATGGTTTGACCACTTGAATGAGGTGTATGCGTAGCCGATCTCCAGACTATCGCCCAACGCATGCGGCCAGAGAAGTCCAACTTGCTCGCCCTGCGTTATCGAATTAGTGGTGACGAATGCAAACTCGGCCTTGGTCCCACGAATATAGTCTGCGGCCTTGAGAACCCATGCCGAGACATAGTCCAGGCTCTTATACCGGGGGGTGATGGCTGCAAGGTCCCGCTTCTGTTCGGCAGACTGATTTCGACTGCCCAGATAGGGAGGATTTCCGAGGACGTATATCTCCGACAGTCCGTCATTCGGGCAGATAGAAAGCCAATCGGCGGTGATCGCATTGCCTTGGCTGACCTTGCCCGTCTCTTTAAGGGGGATCAACGGCAAGTCGACGCGGAACTTCTCAAAGAACTCACGATTCATTTGATGCTTTGCAATCCAGAGCGACAGAATCGCGATCTCGACTGCGAAATCGTCAATCTCAAGCCCGAAGAAGCTCTCCACATTGATGATGGACTTCGCGAAGAGCACCTGATGCTTGGGGTCCAGGTCCGCGAGGCGCTCCAGTACCGCATGCTCCAGCCGTCGTAGTTCCTTATAGGCGATGACCAAGAAGTTCCCCGACCCAGAAGCGGGGTCGAAGACCTTTATCGCACCAAGACGAGCCAGCAGCCGTTCGAGCCTGCGAGGCGAGTCGTAGGCTGCATCGAACTCCTCCTTGAGTCCGTCGAGGAACAGTGGCTCGATGGTCTTGAGGATGTTTGGCACCGAGGTGTAGTGCTGCCCGAGATCGGATCGCTTGCCGGGAGTGACGATGGCCTGAAACATCGACCCGAAGATGTCCGGGTTGATCTCGCGCCAGATCATTGTGCCGGATTCGATCAGTAGGTCACGTGCCTTCTTGGTGAACTCGGGCACAACGTGGTCTGGCGTCACGGTGAACAGGCGCCCGTTGACGTAGGGGAAGTTGGCGAGGTGGGCCGGCTTGTCAGCAGGGTCCGAGGTGTCCAGGGCCTTGAACAGCGAGGTGAGGAAGTCGGCGACATCAGACCCGTCAGCCTGGGTGTGTGAGCCGACCGCGTTGGTGAACTGGTTGTCTGAAAAGATGCCGGTGTCCTCCGCGAAGAAGCAGAACAATAGGCGCGTAAAGAACACGTTGAGCGCGTGCCGCCCCGACGGCGCTCCGAGCATTCCCGGATTCGCTGCGAGCAGTTCGTCGAACAGCTTGCCCATGCGTTCGGCGGCTTTGACGTCGGCGTGCGCCTCGGCGACGTACTGCGCCTTCTCCATGCCAGCCCAGGGAAGGAAGAAGGTGAAGTGCTTGTCGATGTCTCGAATTGGAACCAGCAGAGTCTCGCTAGTTTTCGTATCGACGGCGGCCAACTCTTCGTAGTTCGTCGCGATGACAAACCGAGTGTTGTAGCGGATGACAGTCGGGGACGTGCGCAAGCCCTCGATCACTGCGAGCGGGTCGCCGGTTGTCTCGTGGAAGTAGACGACGTTCTTCTGCGCGACCTCATGGTCCTTGTCGTTGGCGACGTTCAGAGAGCCGTTGCGCAGCCGTGTGACGTTGCCTTGCGAGCGCCCGTAGGCAAGCAGCAGTTCAAAGATGAACTCGCGATCATAGGACTCGCGCGAACCCAGAGGTGCAACCCGCTCCTCGACGGCCTTCAGGTTGAGTCTCACGGATGGCCCCCGTCTGATCCGTCGGCAGAAGACATCCCAGCGATGCCGACCGGTCCGTCCTGGTCGCTGGCCGCTGCGCCGGCACGCACCCAGTCGTCGATTTCGCTGGCTTGGAACTTCCAGAGGCGTCCGACCTTGTGGGCGGGCATGGCCTTCTCGGCGATCCAGGTGTAGACGGTGTCTTTGGTGACCCCGAGGTGGGCGGCAATGTCGTCTGCGGACAGCCACGGCTCAGCCACGTTGGTCCTCCCTCGCTCAATGGCCCAGGCAGGCCAACACTCACGATGATACCGGCGGAGGTACGGCTTGAGTTGGGTTTCTCCGGGCGTGGCCGAACGAGACGGGTGCCGAGGTCGTCGCTCCGCTCCGCCGATCAGTGCGGGATGCGCGCCTTGAGCCAGGTGGTCACTGCTTCCTGCCACCGGTCGGGGTCAGTGTTCCAGCAGAGGGTGTGGCCGGCGTCGAAGGTCTCCAGCTCGACGAGGTCGGGGCGTGCGTCTCGGAGTGCTTGTGAGAGCCGGATCGGCACGGAGTCGTCTCGGGTGCCGTGGAGGATCAGGATCGGCGTGCTGAGGTCTTCGGCTCGCGCGGTCCAGTCGAAGGAGCGAAGTGGGATGCGGCCCGGCAACCCGACGGCGCGCGCCAGCGGGTGAAGGGTGAGCCACGGGATCGCGAGGCTCCCGGCTGGTGTGGGTAGTCCGCTGCGGGCGCAGTTGGCCTTGATGACTTCGGTCCAGTTGAGGGCTGGTGAGTCGAGCACGAGCGCGGCGATCATCCCCTGATGCCGAGGCTGGTCGGCGAGTTGGAGGGCGATCGCGGCACCCATCGACCAGCCGAAGATAGCGATCTGGCGAGCTCCGCGTCGGACCGCGTACCCGATGGCCTCGTCAACGTCGACGGTCTCGGTGTGCCCGAGGGTTGATCGGCCGGTGCCGACGCGCGGCCCTTCTCCGGTGTTGCGGTAGCTGACGATGAGGGAGGCGTAGGCGAGTTCGGTTGCGGCGAGGACACCGCGCAGGGTGCCGGCGCGGGTGCTGCCGAGGCCGTGGATGTGGATCGCCCATGTCGAGGGGTCGCCGTCGACGCGCCAGGCAGGGCATCGGCCTACGGGGGTCGTGATGGTGATGTCGCGTGCATGGAGTCCGGCATCGGTCGGCGTGGCGTAGTAGATGCCTCTCCACGAAACGCGATCACCGGTCGCCGGGTTGAATCCTCGTGCTGTGCCCGTGATCCTTCGCGCGACGAGGGCCGGTCCGCGATCGACGATCTCGGTGGAGAGCTGTGCCCAGCCGCCGTGCTCGAACCAGAGGGTGTAGATGCCGTCGGCGGTGGTTTGGTCGGTGCGGTCGAGCACGATCAGGTCTGCGTCCTCGTCGTGCTCGATGCCTCGGACCGTGAGGTCGAACTTCCGTTGACCGAAGGGCGCAGTCAGCCGCCGGGCGATCATCCACCCGAGACCAGAGGCGGCTGCTGTCGCGATCCCGGTTCCAAGGGCAAGGCGGCGGATCATGACGCACCATCCTCGGTGCCGACGACCGGTGGCGCGGCTGCGACTCTGTCGCATCCGAGGAGGTGGCTCTCGGCGCGTTCGAGCAGGGTGCGCTCGGCTCTGCTAGTCGTAAAGGTGATGCGTGGGTCGATCATTGCGTCGCGGATTTCGATGATCACTCGGTGCAGGCATCCTTCGGGGTCTTCTGCGTTGACAGCGCGGGGGTCTGCTTGGCTCAGGCCGGGCCGTGCCTGTGTTGCGCGGTTCCAGAGGGGTTTCAGTTGTGCCGCGAGGCCAGCGGTGCGCCTGCGACGCAGGTAGTGCTGGGCACGTCGGACGGCGGGCTGCGCCGCGAACCCGGCGCAGAGGAATAGGAACGTCAGGAGCGAGAGTGGCGCGTAGGTGGGTTGGATGGCGTGCATGAGGTCGAGGCAGCCGGTGACGTGGGTGATGTCCATGACGATCACGGCGACGCACAGGGCGACGCCGAAGGCCGATCCCAGGGTCAGCAGTCCTGCGGGTAGGCGTTGGATTCCGGTGGTGTGCCGGTACTGCCGGGCGGCAAGGACCATCATCGTGGCGATGACGATGCCGCAGTAGACGAAGTTGATGATCGAGTAGACCGCCGTCGCCGGTTGCCCGCCGAGGTCGCTCATGAACCGGGTCGTGGTCGCGCCGCGCTCGATGAACAGGAATGCCGTGGTGATCGCGAGGAGAGAGACGGCGAGCATCGGGATACTCACGACCGCGCGAACGAGCCGGGGCCGGTATTCACCGGTTCTCATGACGCCTTGGCCGAGGAAGAACAGCCCGGTCATCAGCAGTGCGTCTGCGATCAGCGTCGCGAGGTTCGTGCCGCCGAGCAGCGGATCGACGGCGGTGTAGATGGCATCGACGTTCAGCGTCATCGCGATGGCGATGGTGAGGGCCGCGTAGGTGATGCTTCGGTCGGCGCGTTTGCGGCGGAAGATGAGCAGGCTCGCCACGAGCGCCCACATGAGCGTCGCGACGAGCGTCTGGATCATCCGAAGACCTCCGAGTAGGCCGACTCGGCGAACACCGATCCTCGGATGCCTGCGGCGAGTCGGTCGGCGAGGGACTCGGCGGCGATCTCGGTTTCGCAGTCGATGTCTTGCCGTGTGAGCAGGCGGGCGCGGGTGTAGGGCGGGATGTTGGGCAGCAGTACGTCCTCGGCTGGGCAGTCGTCTCCGTCGCAGTGGCCAAGGATCATGTGGGCGAACTCGTGCAGGACGAACTGTTGGCGGTGCAGGGCGGAGTCGCTGCGGGCGTGGAGCACGAGGTCTTCGGTGTCGGTGACGAACCAGACCGCGCAGATGCCGTCGTGGGTGTCGAGGTCTGCGAGTTCGACGACGCGGAGCCGGCGGTGTCGCCGGTTCTGGATGGCGTGGAGGAGGTCGTCGAGGGTGAAGGTGCTGCCGAGCTGTAGGCCCGCGACGGCCGCCGATACGGTCTGTTCGGTACTCACGGGTCGCCCCTCTCGGTGGGGAGCAGGGACCGGTATCGGCTTCGCGTCGCGCGGTACCGGTCAGTGCTCGGGCATGGGTGTCATTTCCTCGTCCAGGAACTTGGTGATGGCTTGGAGTGCTTTCGGCGAGATGTCACCGAGGGTGCGGGCTGCGTAGGACTTCACCTTCGCGGCCCGCATGGAACGAACCAGGTCGAGCTGCGCCGAGACCTTCTCAGGCGTGGCCGCGCCGTCCTCGCCCATCAGGAAGGCGGCATCGACGTCGAAGAACGCCGCGAGGCCCTCGAAGACGGCGGCGTCTTGGACGTAGCGGTGGCCGTTGACCATGTACGTCCAGCGCGACCGGGACAGGTTGGTGCCTCGTTCTTTGAGGTAGTCGGCGATCTGCGAGTAGGTCGGCTCAGTGCCGGACTCGGCGACGGCGACATCCATCAGGAGCCGCAGACGCTTGGCGAGGTCTTCGGCCGCAGCCTGGCTCTCGTCTTCGGTCATGACGGTGACCCCCTTCCCTTCGCGACGGGCAAGGCATCCATGTGATCCACCCCGGAGGGTGGTTGTGCATGCTCAACCGTACTCGTTGAGCATGCACAAATCAAGGCTTGCGCATGCTCAACGGTCGGTGTTAGAACAGGACTCCGGGACATTTTGAGCATGCTCAATGCTGATGTCCCGTCTCGGCTCGGGCTGCCTCAAGGAGGTGAACGATGTCCAGCTCACGGTCCGGGCGCGGGTGTTCGCGCCTACCTGCCAGGTGTACCGCCGCGCGCAACCTTGGCGCGGCCCGCCGAAGAGGAGACCGGAGCATGGCATCGAACGAGGACGCCCGCGCGGCAAGGGAAGCGAAGCTCGACGAGCTGCACGAGAAGCTGACCGGCGCAGTCGAGTCGCTGGTCTCGGGTGACGACTGGCGGCAGGCGCTGGCCTTCGCGGCACGGTTCAGGTCGCGGTCGTTCAACAACACGATGCTGATCTGGGTGCAGCACGAGGCCGCGTTCGAGGCCGGCCGCGTGCCCGAACCCTTCCCCACTCTGGTTGCCGGGTACCGGCAGTGGCAGGGGCTTGGTCGGCAGGTGATGAAGGGCCAGCCGGGGTACATGATCTTCGCGCCCGTGACGGGCCGGTTCGCCTCGTCCAATCCTGCCGATCCCAATTCGTGGCGTCGCTTGGGGCCGCGAGAGAAGCACAAGGTCAACGAGGTGGTGCGCTCGCGGATGGTCGGCGCGCGGCCGGCCTACGTGTGGGATGCCTCCCAGACCGACGGAGAGCCGCTGCCGGTGCCGCCGGCTCCGACGCTGCTGGAAGGCGAAGCACCTGTCGGTCTGTGGGAGGGGCTGGCCGGGCAGATTCGCGGCGCGGGGTTCGAGGTGCTGCGGGTGCCGCATGAGGGGATGATCTCCGGCGCGAACGGCATAACCGACTACGAGGCGCGCACTGTCGTGGTGCGGGAGAACATGGACCCTGCCGCGCAGGTCAAGACCCTCGCGCACGAGCTGGCGCACGTTGTCATGCACGATCCCGACGACGAGGAGGCGCGGCAGCATCGCGGCATCCGCGAGGTCGAAGCCGAGTCCGTCGCGCTGATGATCGGTGCCGCGCACGGCATGGACACCGCCGGGTACACGATCCCGTACGTCTCGACCTGGGCCGCCCACCTGGACGGCCAAGAGCCCGTCCAGGTGGTGCAGGCCACGGGCGAGCGAGTGCGGAAGACCGCGCTGGCGATCCTCGACCAGCTCGACACGCTCCAGGTCGGCGACGGCTCCCCGCCCGGTCTCGAACGCGACAACGCCAGTCCGCGCACCGCCCGCACGTCTGCGCCTGCGGTGGAGACCGATCGTCCGCGTGCTGCGTCGGTGCCAGCTCTGGCAGGACGGGGGCTGTGATGCCCGAAGCCCTCGATGTCCTGGCGGCGCTCATTCGCGTGGATCGTTCACCGAGCCTGGCGCTGGCGGCGCGGAGTCTCGCGGCGGCTGGCGTGCCCGTGTTCCCGTGCCTGGTTGAGGGGAAGCGTCCGCTGACTCGCCGTGGGTTCCTCGACGCGAGTAGCGACCCGGAGCAGGTTGCCGCGTGGTGGTCGCGCACACCGAACGCGAACATTGGCATCCCGACCGGCGCGGCATCAGGCGTTGTCGTCGTCGATGTCGATGTCCACGGCCCCCACGACGGCCGCGCGGCGTACCAGCGCGCCACCGACGCGGGACTCGTCGATGGAGCGGGACTGCTGGTGCGCACACCCACCGGCGGCACGCACGTCTACTTCCCAGCAACACCGGGCAAGGAGCAGCGGTCATGGCAGGCAGCCACGGCGGGTGTCGATTTCCGTGGCGATGGCGGCTACATCATCGCTCCACCTTCCCGGCGAATCATCGACGGCCATCTGAAGCGCTACGAGGTCGCCGACATCGCCGCGCACTCGGTCGGCACCATCGACGCGGCCCGCCTGCGGGACTTTCTCGACCCGCGCCCCGTCGCCTCGCCACGCGCCAGCAGCGGCTCAATGGAGGTGGATGCTGAGCGGTTGGCGGTATGGGTCGCTGGGCGGGGTGAGGGCGAGCGGAACCGGGGCCTGTTCTGGGCCGCCTGCCGCCTCGCCGAGAACGGCGTCTCGGCCACGGACGCGCTCGATGCACTGGGGGCTGCGGCACAGTCGGCGGGTCTGGGTGATCGCGAGATCACCACGACCGTGCGCTCCGCCTACCGAGCCACCCAGCCCGCATCCGAAGCCAGATCAGGCGGTCGGATCCGAAGCACGGGTCAGTGGTTCGGCCGCGCGGAGAGCCCGCCGTCCGCAGCCTTGGGGAGGGCTGGGCTGTGATGAGTGAATCGGAAGGGCGGCGCTGGGCCGCTATGACGGCGGTCGCGGGGACGGTGTTCATCGCTGCCGGGGCGTTCTGGTTGTCGTTCACGTCGTTGGCCGATCTGGCCGCTCGCTCCGGGACCGGGGCTGGGCAGGCGTGGGCGTGGCCGCTGATCGTGGACGGCATCATCGTCGTCGCGACAGTCGCCGTCGTCGCCCTCGCTGGGCAGCGCTCGGCCTGGTACCCGTGGGCGCTGCTGGTCGGCGGCGCGCTCGTGTCGGTGACGGCGAACGCCATTCACGCCGTCGTCGCCGCAGACGCCGACGTGCCAAGGATGCTCGCCGCCTCGGTCGCCGCGGTGCCGCCCGTCGTGCTGCTGGCGATCACGCACCTGACCGTGATCCTGACCCGCACCGCCGACCCGGCCACCGCACTTGCCGCCGCTGCGGAGTCGATGCCTGCGCTGCCGTCTGGCGAGTCGCAGACGTCTCGTCGCGACGACGGTGTGGCGGATCGGCGGGCGCTGGGCTGGGAGCTGCGCGAGGCGGGCTGGTCGAACAAGCGGATCGCCCGCGAACTCGGGGTGCATCCCTCGACGGTGGGCCGCTGGTTCGCCGTCGCGCACCTCACTGACACCACCGACACCGCCGACGAGCGGGAGGAGACGATCCCATGAACACCACCGACAACCAGCAGCGCAATGACACCGCCTGGCCCGATCCCACACGGCTGGTGCCCGATGAGTCGCGGGAGCGCTCCGAGTCGGTCGAGGCGACGAGCACGCCGGAGGCGGTGCGGGCCGCGCAGGTCGCCCGCGACGACAAGCAGCACGCGATCGTTCGCGGTCGCGGCGTGGAGTGGGTGCGCCCCACCGACCTGATCGCCCGGCACTCGGCGCACGCAGCCGGTCGCGGTCTCGACTTCCAAGCCGAGCTCGCACGCCGCACCCGCACCCCCATCGGCGCCGGCGTTCGTCGCCTCGGGGACCGCGCCCGGCGGCTGCCGCCGATCTCGGCGTTCGGGCGCAGCACCGCACCTGCGTCGCAGGTGTCCCGCTCCGGGGTCTCGATGAGTTGACGGTGGTGACAGGTCATGGTCGCGACGGCATCGGCATGCAGGACGCGCTCGTGGGAGCGAGTGCGCACCTGCCTGCCAGGAGGTGCCGACACCATGACCACATCAACCAGCACCAGCACCGAGCAGGCGACGGCCTTCGGGGCTGAGAACTTCACCACCGGGGAGGGCCTGCGCGCCCTGCTCAATCGCCTCGCCGAGGGCGGCGAGGATGCCTGGGTTCACGACCCGGTGGCCCGCGACCTGATGGAGTTCGCCGCCGACAAGTACCGCGCTCTAGCGAGGAAGCACAAGCTCGACACTTGGGAGGCGGTCACGGCGGCGTTCGACGCGATGCAGTACCGCTCGACCCGTGCGGCCGACGATCCGTGGGCGATCATCACGCACGCCGTGCGGATCACCTGCGTCTACGAGGAACGCGCCCAAGGCCTGCTCTGCTCGGTGCACCAGGCCCGCCGCGCCCACGTCTCGGCGTTCCACGACCCGGAACGATTCTCCGAACGCGACACCGCCCTGGCCGACTACCATCCCGCGTTCCACACCACCGACCTGCGTCCCAGCGACATCGAACCGGAGCCGCGCGACAGTCTCGGGTCGGCGCAGGCGTGCATGTCCGCCGGATCGGCGGCCGAAGACGCCATCGCGATGCTGTGCCTGCTCGACTGGCCGACCGACACGGCCCGGGCTGCGGTCGAGCACGTCTGCGGGGCGTTGATGAAGGCCGGCACCCGCCAGTCCGCCTACGAGTCGCTGCGCCGCGATCGGCACGCGCGGGCACTGCTCGACCTGCCGCGTCGCTCCTGGGCCGCTCTCCTGAAAGCGCTGCTCGGGAACCCGCACCCGGCCTACGTGGCCACCAGCAGCGGTCGCGGCGTCCTGCTCCGGCTCCTGCTCGGCGAAACGCTCGACCTGCTGCTCCGCGACGACGACCTGATCCTCGCGCTCGCACTGGCCGCTCCGAACGGTGGAGGCGGTGAGGCGTCGTGACCGAGCCACAGATCGGCAGCATCCAACTCGACCGCACCGTCGATTCAATCGTCGTCGGCACCCGGCACCGCGCCGACCTCGGCGACATCGACGCCCTGGCCGCGTCCATCGGGCGCGACGGCCTGCTGCAACCTCTCACGATCACCATCGACGGCGTGCTGGTGTGCGGGGCACGACGCCTGGCCGCGATCAAGATGCTCGGCTGGCGCACCGTCAACGTGTGGGTTCGCAGTGGCCTGTCAGACCGGCTCGGGCAGCTCCTCGCCGAGCAGGACGACAACATGCTCCACAAGCCCTACACCCAGCTCGAAGCCGCCGGCCTCTACCGCGAGATCAAGCAGGTCATGGCCGAAGACGCCGCCCGCCGGAAGTCGGCCACGCAGTTCAGCAGCGAGAACCAGCCGGGAAACGACGGTCCCGCAAAATTTGCGGGACCGTCGAGTGCGCTCGGTGATGCACGGGAGCAAGCGGCGGCGATGATTCCCGGCGGTGCGTCGCACACGACGTTGGAGAAGATCGGCTACCTCGAAGACATTGCCAACAACCCCGCTCAGCCCGAAACGTTGCGCGCGGAGGCTGCCGCCGGACTGGAACGGATCGAGGCCGGCGATCCGGTGCATCCGATCTACCAAGCGATCCGCGACGCCGACACCGCCGCGCGGGAGCGGCGCGAGGCCGAGCTGCATGCCCGTGCCGAGGCAGCCGTGACCCAGGCGAAGTCGATCAAGAAGGGCAAGCGCACGCCACCTCGACCCCTTCCGGTCGTCACCGACAACGGCCAGCCCGTCCGCTATCCGCTCCGCGCGTTCATCCAGACCTGGGGCGAGCTGACCAACTGGTGGACCCACTACGACGCCGACACCCTCGCCGCCGAGCTGACCGACGAGCAGTTCGAGAACTTCCTCGCGACCGCCGACGGCACCCTCCGATTCGCCGCCGCACTCCGAGCCGCCCGCGAAGGCGCGACGGAGCGGCCACGACTCCGAGCACTCTGACCGCCGGCGTGGGTGCGGCGTGCGCACCTGCTCGGCATGAGCCCTGCACCCACTGATCCCCGGAACCGCCGCCGACTCGTCGCCCTCATCGCCGCCGGCATCGTCCTGCTGCTCCTCGCCGGGGTCGGCGTCTACGGACTCCTCACCGGCCCACGCAGCAGCACCAACACCGATCCCGACGCGGAGCCCGGCCCAGTCACCACGTCACCGCCGACCGTGGTACCGAGCACACCCCGGCCGCCGCGGGTTCCAGCAGTTCCGCGTTCGGCCGATCCCGAGGTATTCGCGCAGGGCGTCGCGTCCACGCTGTTCGCGTGGGACACGGCTTCGGGGCTGTGGCCGCTGGACTACACATCGGTAATCCTCACGGTCGGTGACCCCAGCGGGGACGAGCAAGCCGGGCTGGCCTCCGACGTGGTGACATACCTGCCGACCCGTGACGCCTGGATCGAGCTGCGGCAGTACGCCACCCGTCAGCACCTCACCATTGACACCGCGTACGTCCCTGACGCCTGGGCCGAGGCGGTGGCGCAGTCCCAGCCGGGGCAGCTCGCAGCAGGAACGACCGCCGTCACGATCGAGGGCACTCGCCACCGTGCCGGGGTCTGGAACGGCCAACCGGTCACCAGCGAGCATCCAGTCGCGTTCACCGTGTTCGTCGTCTGCGCCCCGACCTACCCGACCTGCCACCTGCTGCGGCTCTCGCAGCTCGACAACCCGCTGCGCTGAAGGTCGTTGCGTCGTGTTCCGCAAAGCCGCCATCGCAGCCCTGGCGCTGCTCTTCTTCGCCCCCACCGCGGCACTCCTCGGGATCGGGGTGATGATGAACCCCGCTGCCGCCTACTGCGCCACCCCCGCCGGTACCGTGAACCTCGGCCCGATCCCGGACTCGCTCACCGTGACCACCACGAACGGCGAGACCTTCACCCTGAATCGCCAGCAGCTCACGCTCGCGGCCACGATCATCTCCGTCGGCAACGGCATCACCGACGTGGGCCGGCCCGGAATCAAGATCGCGCTGATGGCAGCACTCACCGAGTCCACGCTGCGGATGCTCACCAACACCGGCACCTACCCCGAGTCGGCGAACTACCCGAACGACGGCAACGGCAGCGACCACGACTCCCTCGGCCTGTTCCAGATGCGCCCGCAATCCGGGTGGGGCACCGTCGCAGAGTTGATGGACCCGAACTATCAGGCGCGAGCGTTCTTCGGTGGGCCGACCGGACCGAACTACCCCTCACCGCGCGGCCTGCTCGACATCCCCGACTGGCAACAGATGGACCCCGGCGAAGCCGCCCAAGCCGTCGAGGTGTCCGCCTACCCCGACCGCTACCGAAACTACGCGCCCGTCGCCGACAGCATCCTCGCCACCCTCACCAGCGGCGGCAGCACTGCTGCTGTTGGCGTTGGTGGCCCGGCGATCTCGTCGTCACGGGTGGTGTTCCCACTGCCCGAGGACACCTGGGTGCTGACCTCACCGTTCGGGATGCGCGTCCACCCGATCACGGGCGAACGGAAGCTGCACACCGGCACCGACTTCGCCGCGCCCGACGGCACGCCGATCCTCGCGGCCGCGGCCGGCACGGTCACCGTCGCGGAGTTCTCCGGCGGATACGGCGGCCTCATCGTCATCGAGCACACCATCGACGGCAAGACCGTCGCAACCGCGTACGCGCACATGTGGCAGAGCGGCATCCACGTCCGTCCCGGTGACCGCGTGAGCGCGGGGCAGCACATCGGCGATGTCGGCTCCTCGGGCATGAGCACCGGCGCGCATCTGCACTTCGAGGTCCGGCCCGGCGGCACGAACGGCGAGGCCATCGACGCCGCCGCCTGGCTCAACGAGCACGGTGCCGCGAACCTGCCGACGGCGACCAGCGGGTCACCTGCCGCCTGCAACAACGCCACTGCCGGTGCACCGACCGGTGTCGATGGGGACCCCGACCGGCTCGTCGACGATCCCACGAGCTCGGGCAAGATCACCGCCCGCATGCTCCACCTCTATCAGCAGACCCTCGCCGCGTTCCCCGACACCGGCTGGGGCTGCTACTCACCGCGCCCCGGCACCAAGTCAGAGCATCCCCTCGGCAGGGCGTGCGACATCACCTTCGGCAACCGCATCGGCCAGCGACCCACCCCGGCACAGCTCGACGCCGGCTGGAAGGTCGCCAACTGGATGAAGGACAACGCCGACGTACTCGGCGTCGAGTACCTGATCTGGCAAGGCCAAATCTGGTCCGTCACCCGCGACACCGAGGGCTGGCGACCCTACAACGGCGGCGGCATGCACGACCCCGCCTCCATCACCGGAGGCCACTACGACCACCTCCACGTCACTGTGAAGTAGTAATGTCGGAAGCTGGCCAAGGCAGAATGGTACCCATGAGCGAGGTTGCCGAGCACCCGAAGCCGTCAGTCGCGACGGTCAAGGAGCTCTACGCTCATGCCTTCACTTGCGCTCGACCGGACTGCACGGAGTGGCTCTACCGACAGGATATTGACTCGCCCGAGCCGGTACTGAACAGCAGGGTCGCACATATTCATGCGCGACGAGCAGGCGGCCCGCGCTGGAAACCAGGTATGCCCTCCGACGAGAACAGAAGTGCGGAGAACCTCCTACTTCTATGCATTCCGCACTCCTATGAAGTAGACGATCACCCCGACGGTTTTCCGGCCGAACTGCTGGAAGGTTGGCGCCTTTCGCAGCGCAGCGAACACGACCGGCTGCGCAAGGCGTGGCCACTGAACGATACGGAGGCCGAGAGCGTGCTTCGCGAATCGTTCGACACCTCCGCGCTGAACCACGCCGTAATCTCTGATACTGCGCGAAGGGTGGAACAGTTGGCGCTTGGTGCAGAGGCTAGTCGTAGGCATGTAGCGGTGGCGGCACAGGCATGGCGGAGCCTATGGGATCAGTTGCGCGTAAGGCCCTTTGGCTGGGATGAAGATGGAAACCCGGTGTATGTGGAACCTTCTTATGCCGAGGACGACCAACATCGACAAGCTCTCTTGCGAGCGCTTGAGCAGGCTCATGGCGAGGTCGAACCGCTCGTGAACGCGGTGAAAGCCGAGACCGCCGTCGCGAGGTCAACGACTCCTCGCGTCGAGAAATGGAGCCATTGGGTAGACCAGTCTTCCGGTCTTGTGCTTCGTGCTGTCTCCCGATGGCCAGGTGCACGGCCAGGTGAACCGCCGGCCCCCGATGACGACGCACTGCTCCAAGCAGTCGCCGAACTCCGAAGGGCAAGCGGCGCACTCGCATCTGCTCTTCGCAGCGAGACTCCAGAAGAACCACCTCCCCCACCGACAGTGGATACGGTTGAAGGTGACAAGGTCGACGATCCACTCGTACGGCACTGTGCGCTGCTCGACAGGGCGCGACCCTACGCGCGCGTCAAGCACCTGGAGTACAACGCAGACCTTCGCGATGCACTCTCGGAAGCTGCGGTCGACGCAGCCACCCTGCCTCCTGTTCCCAACGCACTTGCCTTTGGTCTGCGCGCAACTGCGGGCCTCGCGGCAGATGTCGCTCGCAATGCGACGGAAGATGAACTCATCTCGGTCATCAACACCGACCGTGTTCGAAAACCAATCGGTGTAGCGATTGCACTGCTGTGGCAACTAGCGAGTGTCCTCGACGAGCAAGGACACGGCTCGCTCGCGGAAGCCGCGCGAGACGCGACGCTCGACACTCTCCGGGCCACTGACTGGACCGCTGCGGAAACCTGGGACGGCAACGAACACTGTGGGCGCCTGATGTTTGACATCTGGGCTTCCATTTCGACGCCAGAGGAGCCTTTGTCTGCGCTAACTACGGCTCTCGAACAGTGTCCCGAACGACTTTCAGAACTGCTGTTGTGCTGTGCGGAATGGGCGCAGCACGAGAGCCAGAGAACCGGGCAAACTCGCTACTCGCGTCATCTGCGATCAGTCCGCGCATGGTTTCCGATTTCAGCCATCCTCATCGCGTGCGCTGCAATGTTCCCTGATGTCAAGCCCGCCCAGGACCGCCACGACGAGAAGTATGTAGAAAACGAGATTGAGTACCTGGTCTCGCATGTGCTTCGTCTGGCTACTGAGGAGAGCAACGAGTAGCACGCTGTTTGGTTGACCCCGTCCTGCCCGCTCTCGTCTCCTCGCGCCACCGTCACGGACACGCGCACCTGCAAGGTATGGATGACGAATACCTTGAACACTTGCGGTCGCAGGTAGGCGCGTAATGGGTGTCTTCCCTGACTTCGATGGGATCGGCGGCATCGGAGACCTCCGCGCCGTGGTCGGCGCGCTCCTGACGTTCGTCCTGATCGTCGCCGTCCTCATGCTGATCGTCTCCGCGATCGTCTGGGCCATCGCGACGACCCACGGCAACTACGCAACCGCCAGCAAGGGACGCATCGGTGTATTCGTCGCCGTCGGTGCCGCCGTCCTCGCCGGCGGTGGCGTGGCCTGGATGAACTGGCTGCTCAACCTCGGCCAACAACTCTGACGCCGAACACCACCCGAGCCAGCGATGCCCACGTCCTCCCGGCGTGGGCATCGTCGTCTCCGCTTCGAGGGGCTGCGGGTGCACCTGTGGCGTGTACCCCGTCTGCGAGTTCGCGGGCGGGCCGCCCGCCGCCAAGGAGACCTACCGTGTTCGATCTGCTCGCCAACGTCATGTCCGCAACGCTGCTGGTGCCGATGGACATCAACATCGACCCCAACACCAACGGCCTGCCGGGGATCAACCAGCTGCGCACCATCGTCGGCGCGGTGATGACCATCGGCCTCATCCTGTCCGTTCTCGCGCTGATCGTGTCCGCGATCGTGTGGGGCTTCGGTGCGAACTCCTCCAACCCGCACCTCGCCTCGCGCGGGAAGATCGGCGTCCTCGTCTCCTGCGGCGCGGCGGTGATCTGCGGCGCGAGCGTGACGCTCATCAACTTCTTCTGGAACGTCGGCCAGTCCGTCTGACCCGCCCGTCGTCGTCGAGAGTGCTGGTGTTCGTGATGGGCGTGTGCGACGTTCCCGTGATCTCCTCGGTCTGCGATGCCGTCGGCGAAGGGGCCGCGTCTCTGGTCGCGGCCCCGTTCGACTGGCTCGCCCAGGCGATGGGTGCCGCCGCGGGGTGGCTGTTCGAGGCGGTCTGGTCGGTCTTCGACACCACGACCCTGGTGGATGTCACCAAGCCCGGCTACATCGCCGTCTACAACCTGCTGTTCGGCATCGCGGTCTTCGTGATGCTGATCTTCTTCTGCCTCCAACTCATCACCGGCCTGATCCGCCGCGACCCCACCGCCCTCACCCGCGCCGCCCTCGGACTGGCCAAGTCCGTCCTCGGGTCGTTCGTGGTCATCACGCTGACCGCGCTGCTGCTGGAAGTCGTCGATCAGCTGTGCATCGGGATCGTGCAGGCCGCTGGGGAGACCACTGAGTCGATGGGCGACAAGATCGCCCTCCTCGCCGCAGGCCTGGTCGGGATCAACATCGCCGCATCCGGTGTCGGAGCGATCATCACGATCTTCATGGCCGGCCTCGCGATCACCGCCGCCGCGATCGTGTGGCTGTCTCTCCTCGTCAGGAAGGCGCTGCTGCTGGTCGCGGTCGTGTTCGCGCCGCTCGCCTTCTCTGGTGCCTCGTGGGACGTCTCGCGCGGGTGGATCGGGAAGTGGGCGATGTTCGTCGTCGCGCTGATCTGCTCCAAGCTCGTGCTCGTCGTGATGTTCCTCGTCGCGATCACCCAGGTCTCCGCACCGATCGACGCCGACCTCGCCTCGGTCAGCGATCCCATCGCGGGGATCGTGCTGATGGCGATGGCCGCATTCGCCCCGTATCTCACGTACAAGTTCATCGCGTTCGTCGGGTTCGACATGTACCACGCGATCGGCTCCGAGCAGGACGCCAAGAGCGCCCTCAACCGCCCGATCCCCGTCCCGACCAAGCCGCAAGGCGGCGGTGACCCGAAGAAGGTGCTCGACGGAACCAGCAGCGGCGGTAACGCGGGCGGAGGCTCCGGCGGAGGAAGCAGCGCACCGCCACAGCCGAAGACCCCGACACCGGCACCCGCTGCAAGCGGCGGAGGCGGCGCCGGTGGTGGCGCCGCAGCAGGCGGAGGCGGCGCAGCCGCAGCCAGTCCCGTCGCCGCCGGAGTCGTGGTCGGAGCGAGTGTCGCCAAGGGTGCCGCGACCGCCGGCCCGAAGGCCGGAACCGCGCTGGGAGCCCAGGGCGAGCACGCCGCCGACGCAGCCGCTCAGACACCGCCACCGCCCGCAGCCTCACCTGCGGCACCGCCGTCGAGCCCAGCACCACGACTGCCGAACACCGACCCGTCACCGCCACCGAAGCAGCCCCCGCCGCCCGCGCCACGCCCACCGAAGGAGTAGACGATGAGCAGCACGAACCACGACCGTCCCACCGCGGGCGAACTCGTGCCGGTGAAGTTCTCCCGCCTCACCCGCCGCGGCGTCCTCCTCGGCCTGTCGCTGACCCAGCTCATCACGCTCGCCATCGGCGGAACCACACTCATCGGCGCGCTCTACGCCGGCGGCGGGATGCTGGTCGCCTACACCGCCCCCATCTGGGTACTCGCCGCCGCACTAACCTGGATACCCATCGCAGGCCGGCCCATCGTGGAGTGGCTGCCCATCGCCTGCTGGTGGCTGTGGCGCACCACCGGCGGGCAACTTCTGTACCGGCGCAGGATCGTCGTCCCTCGCCCCGTCGGCACCCTCGCCCTGCCAGGCGACATGGCCTGCCTGCGCGAGTACACCGACCCCGACACCGGAGCCGGGATTATCCACGACCCCCACGCCGCGACCTTGACCGTGGTGTGTGAGGTCACGCACCCGGCGTTCGTGCTCCTCGATCCGGGCGAGCAGGAACGCCGCGTCAGCTCCTGGGGCCGCGTGCTGGCGACCGTCTGCCGCTCCGGGAGGATCGCGACGCTGCAAGTCCTCGAACGCACCCTCCCGGACTCCGGCACCGGACTCGCCGAATGGTGGGCCACCCACGGCACCCCGGACGGATCGTGGGCAGCGGACACCTACGCCGAACTCATCGACCGCGCCGGACCAGCCGGCGAGCGCCACGCGACCACGCTCTCGCTGTCACTGGACATGAAGACCAGTGCCCGGCAGATCAGGACTGCGGGCGGTGGGATTCGTGGTGCTGCCGCCGTGCTGCGACAGGAGATGAACACGCTCGTCGCCGCGCTCCGCTCTGCCGATCTGTCGCCGTCGGGATGGCTGACACCGGGGCAGATCGCGGTGATGCTGCGTTCCGCCTATGACCCGGCGATCGCTGCCACGTTGGAACGCCACGGCAGGCTCGGCCAGTCCCTCGCGACCGCCGGACCGGTCGCGGTCACCGAGACCTGGGGCAAGCTGCGCACCGACTCCGCTCACCACGCCGTGCTCTGGGTCAGCGAGTGGCCGCGGTCGCTGGTGTATCCGGGGTTCCTGTCGCCGGTGCTGCTCTCGACCGGCATCCATCGGTCGTTCTCGCTGATCTGCACCCCGATGCGCTCCGATGCCGCTGCTCGCGACATCCGCAAGAAGAAGGTCGAGCACATCTCCGACCAGGCCCAGCGCGCGAAGATCGGCCAGATCGAAGACGCCTCGCAGACCGCCGAGTACCACGACGTGCTCCAGCAAGAAGCCGACCTCACCGCCGGACACGGCATCCTCCGCTACACCGGCCTCATCGCCGTCTCCGCACCCACCGTCGAAGAACTCGACGCCGCTGTCGCAGCCATCGAGCAAGCCGCGATCCAAGCATCCTGTGAGACCCGACTCCTCGTCGGCCAGCAAGCTGCCGCCTTCACCGCCGCCGCGCTTCCGCTCTGCCGACGGGTCTGAGATCAGCCTTCGAGGCTGACGAGCGTCGTGCTCGATGGATCGATGTCGGTGCTTGAGCGAGAGTCAGCAGGTCGGTACCGTCTGCGTCAGTCCAGCAATGCAACCGTTAGCGGTGTCGCCAGTGTTGTGAGGCCGCCCTCGGTTTGATATGTGGCCAGTCGCTTCGCAAGAAGGTCGCATGTTCCCAACGGCTGGGAAAGCACTCGGCCGGACAGGACTGCGTCACAGACCCGCGAAATCTCTTTGCCGGCTTCGTGATGTGGTAATGGACGATCGCGCGCCCCGACCGGATGCTCGATCTCGTCGCGATAGGTTTCGAGTAGACGAAGCAGGCCAACCGCTGATGAGTAATACAGAGTCTGTTCCCATGGGCCGCTCCCCAATGAGCCGAACTGCGTCGAGGCGGTCAGGTGATAGCCAGAACCTCCAAGCAGCAGGCGATTTCCGCTAGAATCGCGTGCCGCGAAGACAACTGCCTCTTTCGACATGTCGGGTGGTTCGCTGTAAGACCGTAGCGGCTGGGATGTGAAATTGGCGGCGGTCACTTCCCCACGCAGATGAATCCAGGCCTTCGGCTCATCGATCGTCCCAACTTCGTCGTACTGATAGATCCAGTTTTCGACCTCAGACAACTGCTCAAAGAAGCGCTCGTCTTGGGTTGTTGAAGTGGAGCGCTCAGCCTTGGCGAGCTTCAAGTCGAGCCCGAGGGTGCCACGGTGAGTCCCATGGCGCCCCCCAGGGAGTTGGGGATGGAGCATCGCAACCTTCGACCGTGATGCGTAGATGAGGTATCGCATAGCCCCAAGTATCGACCACTCAACGCCCTGGCTGCTCCCGGGAGGTGGTGACAGGGCAGCGCCAGCAGCGCCTGCTCCGGAATGCTGTCGTGCTCCCGTTCCGCTTGCTCAACTGTCAGCCACAAACGTGGCCTCGGCCGCAGATGGCGACAGGTGCTCTTCGCGGACCGCTGGTGCGCACCTCCCAGTCACACGGCACCAGGAGGTCACCATGCCCACGTTCTTCGATTCGACTGCCGATGCCGCTGAGGCGTCTGAGGCTCTGCGTGGCTTGGCGCACGCGAGCCGGGGGTTCGATCAGCCCGCCGAGATGTATGGAGTGATCGGTGACCTGTCCTCGGGGATTCGGTCGCTGCGGCAGGCGCTCGATCAGATCGCTGATGTTCACGAGCGCAAGGTCGCGCACGCGTTCAACGACGCCGGCAGTCACGAGGTCGGTATGCGAGACGCGCTCGCTGCTGCGGAGGAGCTGCGTCAGGCGGCGAATCTCGTTGACCGGGCGTATGACCGGCTCGCGGAGGGGTTCATCGCCGCGGGCCGGATCGCCTGGCATCCGGAGCCCGCCGTCGAGGAGGCCGTGCCGTCGCGGTGGGTCAGCGTGGTGTTCCTCCAGGGCGAGGAGGCTGACCGGCCGTTGCTCATCCTCGGTGAGTTGGGGCATGTCGATGCGGTGGACTTCCTCGCGCAGTGGGACTACGGCGATGAGACCACGCAGGCCGCGCTGGAGAACGGGTACGTGTACGACGAGCCCGGCGAGGGCACGAACGACCAGGTGGCGCTCTCGGGCGACTACGCGCTGGTCGTCAACCCGCACCTCGGCTACGTCTCGCTGCTGCGCCGCTACACCGGACCGGATGCAGAGCCCCAGGGCGCCGAACCAGTCGAACCCTCTCCGGCGCAGACTGGACCGGAGCTGCTGGTCTCGTACTCGTCGCCGGGCGCCCCAGAGCGGACCGACCTACCGACGGCGAAGCGGGACGGGTCGTGGTTCGAGCCGGCCAAGATCACGGCAGTCAAGCAGGCACGGGGGCTGGTGCGGTGACCGAGGATCGAGCACGGCTGCACACCGCCGTTCTGGTGGCACCGTCGAAGGAGCGGCGGAAGCTCCGCAAGCAGCGCCGCAAGGCCGAGGCACGACTCCACGCCGAGCAGCGAAGCACCGCGCTCGCCGCTGCAAAGGCGAAGGCCGAAGAGGAGCGTGCCGAGCGCCGCGCCACGATCTACCTACCGAAGGCCGGCGAGCCAGGTGCTGCGCGGCTGCGCACGCCGGGCAGGTTCCATCTGACGCGGCATCAGGACACGTCGGCGACGCTGGCGGGCGCGTACCCGTTCGTCGCCGAGGGCGGGCTCGGCGCGGATGGTGTGTTCGTCGGCCAAGACCTCTACTCCGGTGGCAGTTTCGTTTACGACCCGTGGGTGCTCTACGCGCGCGGCATCATCACCGCGCCCAACGTGGTGCTGGCCGGGATCGTCGGCTCAGGCAAGTCGAGCCTGGCCAAGTCGCTCTACACGCGGTCGCTTCCGTTCGGGAGGCGCGTGTACGTGCCCGGTGACCCGAAGGGCGAGCACACCGCCGTCGCCAACGCCGTCGGCGGCAGAGCCATCGTCCTCGGGCACGGCCTCAACACGCGCTTGAACCCGCTCGACGAAGGCCACCGGCCCAGCGGCCTGTCAGACGAGCAGTGGGCCTCGACCGTCGCGGCCCGACGGCGTGACCTGATCGGGGCTCTGGCCGAGACCGTGCTCGCGCGGGGCTTGTCGCCGTTGGAGCACACCGCGATCGACATCGCCCTGACCCAGACGGTGCGGGAGAACGACGTTCCGATCCTGCCGATGGTCGTGGACCGCATCCTCGCCCCGAGCACGGACGCCGACGGCAGACTGGCCGAGGACGGCAGGCTCGTCGGCCACGCGCTGCGCCGCCTCGTGGCCGGTGACCTGGCCGGGTTGTTCGACGGGCCTTCGACGGTCGCGTTCGATCCGACGTTGCCGATGATCTCACTCGACCTCTCACGGGTCACCGAGAACTCGACACTCATCTCGGTGTTGATGACGTGCTCGTCGGCGTGGATGGAATCCGCGCTGCTCGACCCGAACGGCGGACAGCGGTGGGTGATCTACGACGAGGCCTGGCGGCTCATGTCCCATCCCGCGCTGTTGCGGCGGATGGATGCGCATTGGCGACTCGCCAGGCATTACGGGATCGCGAACATGCTGATCTTCCACAAGCTCACCGACCTCGACAACGTGGGCGACCAAGGCTCCGCCATGCGCTCCCTGGCGAACTCGCTGCTGGCGAATGCCGAGACCCGGATCGTGTACCGGCAGGAGTCCGACCAGCTCGGGCCGACCGCGACCGCCCTCGGGCTGACGGGCACTGAGCAGCAGCTCTTGCCGAATCTCGGTGTCGGACAAGGCCTGTGGCGGATCAAGGCCAGGAGCTTCGTCTGCCAGCACCAGCTCCACCCTGACGAACTCGCACTGTTCGACACCAGCAGCCGCGCAGCAGGAGGCCACCGATGAACTTCACCAGCCAGCGCAGAACAGGCCTGAACGACGACACGACAGGACCCGTCGAGCTGCCGCACGTCCTCGTCACCGTCGCCGAAGACGGCACCCTCAGCGCGACGGTCGATGGAACACCATTCCCGTCACCGGACGGGACTGCGTGGACGCGGGCGAGGTTCGGGCCGCTCATGGATGCCATCACCAAGGACCGCACGATCGCAGTCCGGGTCGAGGTCCGCGAGAACGATGGCAGCGTCTTCACCGACATCCTCCGCACCCGCAAGCCCCGCCGCGCAGTGGCACCGTCCCAGAACCCTGTGCCGGAGACTCGCCGGAGTCGCCACGCCCGCCGGGTGCCGCGTCTGGCGGAGGTCACCGCAGAGGGGTTCGTGCCTGGCGAGGATGTCGCCGTCGCCACGATCGCCTCCCACACCGACGCCACCGGAACCGGCGAAGCACGGGCACTCATCGACCTCGACGACCTGGCCGACGGCACACACGAGGTGATCCTGTTCGGACGCATCTCGGGCACGCTCGCCGTGCGGCGGCTGACATGAACCAGCGGCAGGCCGGGGGCATGGGCGACGAACTCACCAACGCCGCCCTCATCGGTCTGATCGGCATGTTCGGGATCGCTCTCGTCCTCCGCGCCGCCGGCAGCGTCACCGCGTTCCTCACCGGCACACCGCAGCCCAACGCCGGCGCAGCAGCGGGGCTCGCCGTGCTGTTCAACCCCGCCGATCCCGCGACCGCGCTCGGTGCCGACGGGCTCAACCCAGTCGTCTACTGGCTCGTCAGCACCGCGCTGCTCGGCGGACTCGCCGCCGGGATCGTCTGGGTATGGATCGTGCTGCGCCACCACACGCGGAAGACAGAGACCGACCCGCACCGACTCGCCGGGATCGCGACCAGCCATGAAGTCAAGACCGCAGCATCCGCGAAAGCACTGCTTCACCGCGCCGCCACACTGCGCCCCTCCTTGGAATCACCAGCCCCGCAGGATGTCGGCTACCTCCTCGGCGCCAGCCGTGGCACGAAGGTCTGGGCATCGGTCGAGGACTCGATCCTGCTGATCGGCCCGCCCCGCTCAGGCAAGGGCCTGCACGTCGTCATCAACGCGATCCTCGACGCACCCGGCGCGGTCGTCACGACCAGCACCAGGCCCGACAACCTCACCGCGACCCTCCGCGCCCGCCGCCGCAAGGGCGGGCCGGTCGCCGTGTTCGACCCCCAACACCTCGCCGAAGGCATCCCCGCCGGTCTGCGCTGGTCACCCATTCGCGGCTGCGACGATCCGCTGACCGCGATGATCCGCGCCAACGGCCTCGCCGCCGCCACCGGGCTCAGCGCCGGAGGGGTCGAGTCCGGCGGGTTCTGGGAAGGCAAGACCCGCACCGCACTCCAAAGCCTGCTGCACGCCGCCGCGCTCGACGGCCGCCCACCTGCCGAGCTGTTCAGGTGGACACTCGACCCCAGCGCCGCGTCCGAGGCCGTCGCCATCCTCAACTCGCACCCGAACGCGGCGATGGGCTGGGACGACTCCCTGGCCGCGATGATCGACGCCGACCCCAAGACCCGCGACAGCATCTGGCAAGGCGTCTCCCTCGCCCTGGCCGCACTGGCCGACCCGCGCGTGCTCGATGCCGTCACGCCAGGCCCGCACGAACATTTCGACCCCGAAACCTTCCTCACCGAGCAAGGCACCCTCTACCTACTCGCGACCGGAGCGGGAGCGGGAGCCTCCGCATCGCTGGTCGCGGCGTTCGTCGAAGACCTCATCGAAACCGCCCGCCGACTCGCCGCACGCTCACCCGGAGCACGACTCGACCCACCACTGCTCCTCGCGCTCGACGAGATCGGAAACCTCGCACCACTGCCATCACTGCCGACGCTCATGGCCGAAGGCGGCGGCACCGGAATCACGACCATGCCCGTCCTGCAATCCCTCGCCCAAGCACGCGACAGGTGGAGTGAACACCAGGCCGGCGCGATCTGGGACGCCAGCATCGTCAAGATCATCCTCGGCGGCGCATCCAACAGCCGCGACCTCCAAGACCTCTCCACCCTCATCGGCGAGCGAGACGAGTACACCGACAGCGTGACCCTCGGCGACCACGGCACCCGCTCCAACCAGCGCTCGATCCGCCGCGTCCCGATCCTGCCGCCAGACCGCATCCGCACCCTGCCATTCGGCACCGGCATCACAATGCTGCGCTCCGCGCCGCCAATCGTCACCGACCTGCGCGCCTGGCCGACCCGGCCCGACGCCGCGCAACTCCGCAGCGACCGCGACGAACTCGAAGCGCTGCTGCGCCGTCGCCCCGCCTCCTGAACTTGGACGCTTGGGTGCCGTAGCGCACCTGCCTGACAGAGCGACCCACACGCAGTTGGTCGCCCGAGTCAGGAGGAGGCCATCATGGCCATTCACACCCAGGAATCGCTGTCAGGCTTCATCGCGTCGGAGCCGTTGCTCACCGAAACGACCAAGGGAGACGCCCGGTTCTTCGCCCGTATCGGCAAGGAGCACTTCCGCCGCGAGGACGACGGCTCGTTCACTCAGACCGAGACGACCTACCACCACCTGGTGATGTTCGGGCGTTCCGCTGAGCACGCGCACGCGAACTTCGCCCAGGGCGACAACTTCGTCGCCGAGGGCTACACGCGGCCGGTCAACTACGAGCGCAACGGTCAGGCGATCGAGGGCGAAGAGTTCGTCGCCAAGAAGATCGGCCACGACGCCGCGCGAACCCGCTACGAGGTCGACCGGACGCCGCGCAATGGAGTCGGCCGGGACGCAGCGGCGTACGACCCCGCGCAGCGAGCAGCGACCGCGGCGCACGCCCCGGTCAGCATGTGAGTTCGGAAGCCACAGCACCATGAACGATCAGCATGAGATGGATGAGCCGGACGTCTTCGACGGACCGCCCCGCGTCACCAACGCGGACATGCCCGAACCGCCCCACCCCGTGAACTGGAACCTGCTGACAGCGCACGAGCTGGAGCAGGAATGGCTCGCGCTGAACCGATGGGTTGACTGGCTGCGACGCACCTACGGCCTCACCGTCGCGGTGGTGCCGCCGTTCTGGCACCACCACCCGGAGATGGTCTGGGAGCTGTCGGCACTGCACCTGCACTGGCTCGCGGCCTACGACCCCGAGCAGAACGCATCCGCGCCACTCGGCTGGCACCGCGACTTCGCCGACGCACGAGAGCGCCTTCGCTACTGGGTCACCGCCTGCGGCACCCGTGGCGACCGCGACCGACCGACCCGGCAAGCTGCGTGGCCCGGTGAAGACCCAGCGCCCACCATTCAGGACTTCACCTTCACCGACCGGGACACCGAGTTCGTCGAGTTCGTGATCGCGCAAGTCCGCAAGCGCCAGGAGGCCGAAGACGAGTTCTACGCCACCCTGGCCGACGACGAGGCTCCGTAGACCGATGAGCCGCTACACGAAGAAGACCGATCGTCGCCCCTACGAGGAGCGGTCGTTCTCCGTCCGGGCCGTCCACCGCGAACGCGCCGACCTGCACAAGCTCGCCGAGGTTCTCATCCGGCTGACCTTGCAGGAGACCGGCGAAAGCCGCGCGGCCCGCGAGGCCGTGCGGGTCCCCGACACCTACCGGGCGGCACCGGATGGCCTGGCCGCCTCTGAAGCCGCCCGGTAGAATGAACCCTGCAAGCCTCGCGATGCGGGGTGTTGTGGCCTAAACCTCGCCGCTCGGCGGGCAACACGCACCGAGACCATTGGGTCTCGCCCTACAGCCTTCACCGGCTGCTCTCACGATCAACGCCCCTCCCACCGCAGTGGGAGCGCGAGGGTCGAACCGTGTGAGAGTGAGCCCCCGATGACCACCATTGCCGATGATCCGGCAGCCAGCCTCATCGACCCGCCCCAGACTGCGGCTGCCGCCGTGTCGTACCTGCGGGTCTCAACCCGTGAGCAGGCAGAGAAGGGCGGCACCGACGAGGGCTTCTCGATCCCAGCCCAACGCGAAGCGACCCGGCGTAAGGCCGAACAGCTCGGCGCCGGCATCGTCGAGGAGTTCATCGACGCGGGAGCCTCGGCCAAGTCGTCCGACCGCCCCGAACTGATGCGGATGATCCAGTACGTCAAGGCCAACAAGGTCTCCTACTGCATCGTTCACAAGGTCGACCGGCTCGCCAGGAACCGAGCCGACGACGTGAGCATCCACCTCGCACTCCAACAGTGCGGAGTCATGCTTGTCTCCGCGTCCGAGAACATCGACGAGACGCCCTCCGGGATGCTGCTGCACGGCATCATGTCCACAATCGCCGAGTTCTACTCCCGCAACCTCGCCACCGAAGTCACCAAGGGCATGACCCAGAAAGCCATCGGCGGCGGTACAAACGGACGAGCGCCCATCGGGTACCTGAACGTCCGCAAGCGCGACGAACTCGGACGCGAAGCCCGCACCATCGAGCTCGATCCCGAGCGAGCACCCATGATCGAATGGGCGTTCAAGGCCTACGCCTCGGGCAACTGGAGCGTCAGCCAGCTCCACGACGAACTCACCTCGCGCGGGCTGCGCAGCCTGCCCACGCCGAAGAGGCCGGCGAAGCCCTTGGCCGTGTCCACCATCCATCGCCTCCTGACCAACCCGTACTACAAGGGCGATGTCATCTACCGAGGCACCCGCTACAAGGGCAACCACCCGGCGCTCGTGCCTGCCGAGGTCTGGTACCAGGTCCAGTCCGTGCTCACCGCGCACCAGTGCGCCGTCGAGGCAACCCAAGTCCACGGCCACTACCTCAAAGGCACCATCCACTGCGGCCAGTGCGGCTCCCGGCTCATCGTCTCCAACGCGAAGAACCGCCACGGCAACGTCTACTGCTACTTCGTGTGCTCCGGGCGGCACTCCAAGCGCACCGACTGCACACGCCAGGCGATGCTCATCGAAGACGTCGAGAAGCTCGTCGAGGACTACTACACCCGCGTCCAGATCACGCCCGCCCAGCAGGACGCGCTCGCGGGCATGCTCCACCACGAGTTCGACCGGCTCATGGCCGCCGAAACCGAGGAACTGGAACGCCTCACTACCAACCGCGACCGGCTCGAAGGCGAGCAGGACCGGCTCATGCAGGCGCACTACGCAGACGCGATCCCTCTCTCCGTGCTCAAGCGCGAGCAGGACCGCATCGTCGCCGAACTCGACCAGGTGACGCGCCGCATCGACGCCCACTTCGGCGACTACGCCGACGCCCGCGCCCACCTCGACGACGCCCTCGGCCTGCTCGCCAACTGCGCCGACATCTACACCCGCTGCGACGACACCAACCGGCGGCTGTGCAACCAGGCGTTCTTCACGAAGGTCTTCATCGATGAGGACAACGAGCTGCGCGTCGAGCACAACCGGCCCTTCGAGATGCTCCTCGATCCTCAGGTCAACGCCAACGCCCTGACCTGGGCCGCAGACGAACACAAGGCCCGAACCTCTACCAACATTTCCGTTGGCAAGGGTTCGAGCCTTGTGCAAGATGTGGAGCTAAGGGGATTCGAACCCTGGAGCCCCGCCGAGAGCGACCGGGGGCATCTGGCCTTGTTGAACGCTTATGACAAGGGTTTTCACGGCTCTCCGCCCTGAGGGCTCGCAGCTCCTGAGTGGA
>WBZS01000609.1_pt1 | contig 40914 bp, 51 predicted proteins | sample 5204201 | NCBI WGS metagenome assembly WBZS01 (sample SAMN12344357, study PRJNA552823) | activated sludge metagenome | biome: Activated sludge suspended growth; feature: Nitrification reactor; material: Wastewater; isolation source: activated sludge from nitrification reactor of wastewater...
GTGTCGCCCGCGTGGGCGATGGCCGTGGTTCCGGGCAGGATGCTACCCGCGAGGATGGCGGCGGCGGCCACGGTCAGGGTCAGGGAGCGGTTCATTGGGGTCCTTTCGGTTCGGGTGCCGGTGTCGATCACCGGTCCTCCTTCAGGTGGGCGCGGACGATAGCCCGGGCTACCTCGTCCTCGCTCGGCGCGCATCGCTGCGGCGGGAAGAGCGCTAGGACGGCTCGGGCTCGGTCCAACTGGTGCTCGTCCCACTCCCGTCGCTGCTCCGCAGTCTGGTCGGATCGACCGCAGTCACACAGGCCGCACGTCGTGCCGAATCCGCAGCAGCCGCCGGTCTCGTACCTGATCAGGGCGTCCGCGACAGCCTCAGCGCTTGGCTTTGGAGCGCCTTCGAGGGGGCCGCCAGCCTGGTCATCGGCACCCAAAGACGGGGCGTCGGGGCGGTATAGGACCGTCAAGGGTGCCCCGTCGCGGATCACGAGGTCCGGGTCAATGTCCTCAGTGCCGTTGGCTGCGCGCCACCCCCGGACACGGTCGCGCCAGACGGGGTGGCCTCCGTTGTCGGCGAGGACGGTGCGGATCGGCAGCGAGTCCAGCTCGGCCGCGGTGGTGATCGTGAACCCTGTCGCGGTCATCGGTCGCCTCCGCTCTCATGCAGGGCGGTCTCGACGATGTAGCCAGCCCAGCCGTCGGCGGCCACGCCGAGCATCCGGGTCAGTTCACGCAGCGCGACGGCGCGCACTGCGGGGACGACCGGCTCGGTGGCCATGATGTCCATCACGCGCCGGACCCGCTCGGTGATCACGACGGTGGTGCCGGTCGTGTCACCGAGACCAGCCCGTGCCAGGTATCGAAGGTCAGCCATGCTCCGCTCCGACCTGGATCGGCGTCTCGCGGGTGTCGCCCGCGTGGGCGATGGCCGTGGTTCCGGGCAGGATGCTACCCGCGAGGATGGCGGCGGCGGCCACGGTCAGGGTCAGGGAGCGGTTCATTGGGGTCCTTTCGGTTCGGGTGCCGGTGTCGAGCACCTACCTAGATGATACCGGACATTGTCCGAGACCGCAACTGTGCGAGGTGCCCGTCCGCGCGCTCCGGGTCCGCGAGGATGGTTTGAAAGACGGGGATCATGCGCCGGCCTCGGCGCGGCGCGCCCGCAGCTGACTTTCGCCCATCTCCCGCACCGCGGTCACCCATGCCTCGCTGCCGACGGTGCCGGCCTCCACCCGCCTGCCCTGGTACTCGGCCAGCAGCCGGGCCTTGGTGGCCGCCGGAAGGCGTAGGTTGTCGGGCTGCTCCGGGAACAACGGGTGCTGCCGGCCGGCGGTGCCCGGCGCTGGAAGCTTCTCGTCCGCCATTCGTAGCCCGCCCGGCGGCCGTGCCGCGTCCCAGCAGTTGTGGGCCGTGGCATGGCCGTACGACTCGGCCGGCGTCCCGTTCACGTTGAACAACATGAACTGGGCGCCGTCGGTGTACCACGCGACCGGTCGGCTACGGTTGGCTACGACGGACAGGCTCCAGAACTGCCAGCTGCGGCCGTCGGCGTGCACCTCGCGCGGATAGTTATCGGCCTCGCGCTGGGCGGCGCGGAGGTGGGTCTCATTGCGAAGCATGGTGGGTTCCTTCCGGTACGAACGTGGACAGGCAGGCGAGCGCCAGCAGCGGCGGGACCGCGTTGCCAACCTGCTGGAACTGCTGGGTCTTGGTCCCCCACCACCGGTAGTCGGCGGGGAAGGTCTGGAGGGCCGCCGCCTCGGCGACCGTGATCGGCCTGGACTTGGCGTGCTGGCGCTGCGGATCGCCGGGGTAGTTCGAGCAGCAGCCAGGGCCGGGATGCTTGCACCCGCGAGGCGAGACCCGGGGGTCCCCGTTGATCGTCGGAGCCGGGTCGCCCGCGCTCTCGAACGCATAGCTGCGGCCCACACCGCTGATCGTCTGTGCGGGGCTCTCCACCTCGCGGCGATGGTAGTGCTCGCCGTCCGGGCGTTGGTTACCCCGCAGGAACCGCGCGCGGCTGGTGGTCTCTGTCATGCCCCACCCGAGGGCTTGCTCCATGGACACCCACGGCATGACGCCGGGGTCGAGCCGGGCGCGGTCTCGGACGTGGAAGCGGGAATGGGTGGGCGTCGGCAGGCGGGCCTCTACGCCGTCCCGGCGGGCGAGCAGGACGGCGCGCTTGCGGGTCTGCGGGACGCCGAACTGCTCGGCCTGGAGGTTGCCCGCGGCGACGCTGTAGCCCTGCTCGCGCAGCACCTCGGCGTACACCTGCCACAACGGCAGGACGGAGGGCACCTGCTCCAGCGCGATGAAGTCGTACGGTTGCACCAGTTCGATGGCCTCCAGCGCCCAGCGCAGGGGCTCCAGCACCAGTTCGGTACGGGGATCGTCGCCCAGCGTTCCCCGGAAGCGCTCCAGCGGCTCCCCCTGAGCCATCTCCCACGCCACCTCGGCGAGGACGGGCAGCAGCTTGCGGCCTTCCCCCTTACCCGCGGCCGAGAACGTCGGGCAGGGCGGGGACGCGATCAGCACCGTGGTGGCGCCCAGCGGCCGGTTCGCACCTTCCCGAGTGAGCGCGTCCGGGCCACACTCGCGGACGTCCAGCTGGATCGTGTGGTGGCCGTTGGCGCGCCGGGTCTCGCAGGCCGGGCCGTCAAGCTCAAACCCGACGCCGACCCACCCGAGGCCGTCGGCCGCCACGTCCCAGCCGCCCGGACCCGCGAACAGGTCGTGGTAGTAGATCGTCATTCGGACACCTCCACCCCGGCCGCGGTGATCGTGAGCGTGGGCGGGGGCAGCAGCGCAACGAGAGCCGAGTACGCATGGGAGAGTGTGGCGTAGGCGATAGCGGCTTCCGCCGCGCCGTTGTTGTCCCACCCCTGTCGCGCCGCGGAGGCGCCGTCTCCGGCCAGCACGCGGGCCTTCTCGGCGCACTTGACGGCCTCGCGCAGTGCTTGGGAGCGGTTCATCGGGCCACCGCCTCGGCGTAGCGGGCCACAGTGACGAACTCGCCCTGTGAGCGGATCGCGTTCTTGCCGTCGGCGAAGTCCCACAGGAAGCTGAACCCCTGACGGCGGACGCGGGTGACCTCGCGCCACGCACCGCCGAGGAACACCACGTTCCCGACCGCGACCAGACGGGCCGCGCGCCGGATCAGGTAGTCGGCCTCGTTGACGGCGTCGGCGTAGCGGATGACCGTGTACGTGCCGCCGAGGTGGTAGTTGCCCTCGGCGGTTCGGACGGACAGGTCGTAGGCGTTCGCTACCTCGGTGACGGTCTCGTGCGGGCCAGCGGGACGAGCGGGCGCGAGGCCGTAGGTGGCGTTGTCGGCGCTGATCGTCGCGCCGAGCATCCGGTTCGGGTTGGTCTCGATGGTGCGGTTCATGGTGGGTCCTTTCGGGCGGTGTTGCGGTGTCGTGTCCGACTGTACTCGGACACTGTCCGGAAAGTCAACCGCGAGGTTTGCGCGGTTTAGAGGTGAGGTGCCAGTACCCGCACGGGCACCGGTAGGCGCGCAGGACGACCCGGACGGCACGGCCGCGCAGGCGCGACACCCGGATCGCCTCGTCCTCGCTGTAGCCCAGCTTGTCCGGGTGCGGACAAGCTGGGCGCAGCCGCCCGGAGCGTCGGCGGCTCATTGCCGGGGAAGCGGACGGCGAGGCAGGTACCCGGCGCGGACGGCCGCGTAAAGCGCGTGCCGGGCGGCGTCCCGGTGGTGGTTGCCGGTGACGTAGCAGCCGAACGCGCGCAGCCTGTCGTCGGTCGCCCACGGCTTGACGACGCCGGCCGGGAACTGGACGAGCCGGGCACCCATCCGGACGCACAGCGCGCGGACCTCGGCAATCTGGGCGAGGGTCTTCTCGGTGCCGGCCTTGGTCTTCCGGGCCGTCCCCCGGCCGATCACGAACCGCTCCATACTGACCACCGAGGACTGGGCCAGCTGCTCGTCTAGCCCTCGGAAGTCGAGCGCCGGGCCGTCCAGCTTGGTCACTGCGGTGATCCGGCCGTCGTAGGTGGTCAGCACCACCAGCCCCGGGGCCGGTCCGGGGTCGATGCCGACGATCCGGGCCTGGCCGCCCATCACGACACCTCGCGGCGGTGGACACTGACGCGCTCGCGGGCGAACGTGACGGCCTGATCGAACGACGTCAGGCAGTACCGCCGCCGAATGTCCCCCACCCGCCAGGACACCTCCCACCACTTCCGGCCGTACCGGTTCCGCAGTTGGGTGATCCACACCCGGCCCGGGGGGAGGTCGGACCAGCGCTGGAGGTCTCGGAGCGGGGCCGGGTACCGGTACGGCGGCCGGACCACAGACATAACGCCGTCCCCCCGCGAGCCGTAGAAGAACGGCGGCCCGCATACCTTGCCGTAGCACCGCGCCGAGGCGGATGCGCCGCAGCTGACCCAATGCTCCGGGTGTTGAGCGAGCTGGAAGGTCAGGAGGTGGTGGTGCAGGGCGGTGGCGGTGCACCCATCGACCGTGCAGCGCGGCGGCGCAATCATTCCCCCTCGCTCTCGGGCTCGACGTAGCACGGGCCGTCCTCGCGGTGGACGACGCCGGTCCTGGAGGTGTCCCCGCACGAGCACTCGGGCGGCGCCTCGGGGTCGTGCGCCATCGCCAACCACTCGGCGACCGGGCGCACCTCCAGCCCGAGCATGCCAGCGGTCTGGACCTCCCAGCGGGCGCCGGGCGAGTTCCACCACCCCTCAAGGGTCGCAACGCCGTCGCAGCGCAACAGCTGCGCCAGCCCCGCGCGCAAGTACTCGGTGTAGTGCGGCGGGCTGACCCGGTCTTTGAACAGCTGCTCGTTCTCGGCCGGGTTCTCCACGGGGTATCCGCGCTCGGCGAGCAGAGCGGCGGCCCCGTCGAACGCCGGGTAGTTGTAGTCCGGCAGGCCCGTCATAGGCCCGGCGACGTACAACCGCGGGAGGTCCCGGTCGGTGTATTCAAACGCCTCCGTATTGGTTTCGGTCATTCGAGTAATCCCTTCACGTCGTACTTCTTGGCCCCCCTGAGGAAGTCCTCGAGGGATTGTTCACGGTCCCGCAGGATTGCGGCGACGCGCTGATCGATGCTGCGTTCGGTGACGATATCCACAATCTCGATCGATTCGTGGCGCTCGGAGCCGATCCGGTGCGCCCGGTCCTCGGCCTGGAGAGCGTCCACCAGCGAGAACGGCCGGGACAGGAACACCACCGTGGAGGCCGCGGTGAGGGTCAGCCCTACCCCGCCGGCTTGGGTGGTGGCGAGACACACCCGGCGCTCGCCGGCCTGGAAGGCGTCCTTCTCGGCGTCCCGCTTCCGGGTGGTCTGGCCTCCTACGATCTTGGCGTACGTGATCCTGTCGGCGTCCAGCCGTGCCGCCGCCAGCTCGATCAGCTGCCGGCTCGGCGAGAACACCAGCACCTGCTGCTCGGGCCGCTCGGCCAGCACCTCGGCGAGCGCAGCGACCTTCCAGCTCCCCGGCTCTAGGTGAATGTGTACGTGGTCGGCTTTGTTCGGGTCCTCGTCCGGCTCGTACTCCACCCGACACGGGCCGGCGGTTATCGCCATCAGCCCGGTCAGTTGAGTGAGGACGCTCATCACGTCGAGCTGGCCGCCGTCCGGGAGGTCCGCGGACATGGTCTTGGCGAACTCGTCGTAGACCTTGCGCCACTTTGGGGGCATCGTGACCGTGCGCGTGCTGCGCACCTTCGGCGGCAGGAACGGTAGGGCGTCGGCCTTGGTGACCCGTCGCCACGCGCCGGCCATCCCGGCGTAGAACTCGCCGGCCCGGTCCCCCCGCAGGCCGATGACTTTGGGCTCGCCGTAGTCCCCGGCGTCGGTGTCGCAGTAGCGCTGGACGAACCGGTCATGGTCAGGCCACGTCCCGGGGTCGATCATCCGTAGCGTTGCGAACACGTCGTCCGGGGAGTGAGTGAGCGGGGTGCCCGACAGCGCGATGACGTGCCGCGAACCCTCGCAGACTTGTTTCGCCACCTGGGTGCGCTTTGCGTTGCGGTTCTTCACGAGGTGGTGCTCGTCCAGAATCACGGTGCCCCACGCGTGCCGCTTGAGCTTCACGGCGTCCAGAGTCATGGTGTTGTAGCTGGTCACCACGATGCCGTCGAGCGCGACCGGCAGGGACCGCTTCGGCCCCCGGTAGTCGATCAGTCGCATCCACGGCCCGAGCCAATCGCGCGCGGCCTCCAGCCACGCCGAGCAGACCGAGGCCGGGCAGACCACCAGCGCCGGTAGGGCGTCGGAGTTGCGCAGGTGCCGTTCCATGACCGCGAGCAGGGCGGATATCGTCTTGCCCGTCCCGGGGTCGTCGCTGTAGAGGTTGCCGCCCACCCGGGCGAACATGCCGGCCGCCGCCTCCTGCCACGGGTAGGGCGTGCGGCCCTCGGGCGGGGTGTAGGTCAGCTGCTCCCCGGTGGTGGTCCTGGCGATCACCTGCTCAACCGCCCACGCGTCCAGCTCGGGCGTCCACGCGGCACCCGGCAGGGTGCTGGACAGCTGGACGAGGTTGCCCCACGTCAGCGGCAGGGAGAACGCTGGGATCGCATCGGTCCGCTTCCCCAGCGGTTTGGCGGCGCCGGTCAGCGCCGCCTGCCCCAGCGGACGGGAGGGGTCCACCATTGCAACGATGGACCCCCCCACTACCGCAAGGGCGTGACTCACGCCTGGCCCTTGAGCTGCGCCAGCAGCGCCTGCTGCTCCGGGCTCAGGGTCATGCCGCCCGGGAGCGCCGGCGCCTGCGGGGCAGCCGGAGCCTGGGGCGCGAACTGCTGCGGCTGCTCCCACTGCGGAGCCGGCCAACCCGGAGCCTGCGGTGCGAACTGGGCCGAAGCCTGGGGAGCCTGGGCGGGAGCCTGGGCGGGAGCCTGGGCGGGAGCCTGGGCGGGAGCCTGGGCGGGAGCCTGGGCGGGAGCCTGCGGTGCGGCGGGCGGTGCCGGCGGCTGCGGGGCCGCGGGGGCCTGAGCCGGGGGCTGCTCCCACTGCGGGGCCGCGGGCGGCTGCGGTGCGGCCGGAGCCTGTGCGGGCGCCTGCGGGGCGTCCTGGCCCTGGGCCGCGTACTGGACGGCGAACACGTTCCGGGGGATCGTGCCCCGGCCCTGGCGCCGCTCCACCAGCGAGACGTAGATCACGTCGCCGGCCTTGGGTGCGCCGGAACGCCCCGCGGTCTTCATGGCGGCGGCCAGCTTCTCCCAGAGGTCGCCCCGGCACCACAGGCTTGCTCGGCCGTCGGGGTACTCCTGGGACGCCTGAACCTGGAGCGTGAGGACCAGCGAATACTGCGGGCTCCCGTCGCGGAAGGTCTTGAGCTGCTTGGTCTGCGGATCGACGTCGGCAACCACGTCCTTGTCCGTGGCGTCCTCCAGCACCACGCCGGCGATGGTGGTGCCGTCCGGCTTGCCCTTCCAGCTGACGGCCGGCGGGCGGCCGGTCTTGGGCTGGCCGTAGAACGCGTCCAGCGAGCCCGCGGGGGCCTGCTGGGCGGGCGCCTGCGGGGCCTGGGGCTGCTGGTAGAACGGCTGGCCGTACTGCTGGCCGTAGGGCGCCGGCGGAGCCTGCGGAGCGAACTGCTGCTGCGGGTAGGCGGGCGGGGTCGGGAACGCGGGCTGCTGCGGCGCGAACTGGGGCGGCGGTGCGAACTGCGGTGCCTGCTGGAACTGGGGCGCTTGCGGCGCGAACGGGGTGGTCTGCTGGCCACCGAATGGGAACTGGGTCATGGTGTAGGTCCTCCTGTAGGACGTAGGTGGTAGCTGTGACGCCGCAACGGCTGAGCGTCACCATCCGCCGCAACGGCGGCGAAAACTTAGTGGCCCGGGCATCCCGCCACGCGGGGGTCCTTTTCGGCCTCGGGACGGTAGAACGGGCAGAAGTAGCAGTCGGGGGTGTCGGTCCCGACGGGTACCTGGAGCAGGTGGAGGGTGCCGGCCCGCACCTGCTCGGCGATGGCTTTGCGCCAGGGTAGCTCGGCGCTCTCGATATAGTCCAGCAACTCGTCGTCCTCGGGCGTCAGTTCGTGTGTCCACACGTAGAGCCCGTTGAGGCCGCCGGTCCGAGCCCACGCCGCGAGCGCCACGAACCGCACCGGTAGGCCCAGCCGCCGGTACCCTCGGCCGTAGAGCAGCAGCTGGACGAAATACTTCCGGCCCGGTCCGTCTTTGGTGATCTTGCTGTGCGTCGTGGTCCCGAGCACCTTGTGGTCGATGACCCCCTGGCGGACCGCGTCGTACAGGTCGGCGGTGCCGGAGTGCCCTTCGATCGGCACCACCCGGCGCTCGGCGAACCATTGATAGGGCCGCTGGGCTTCGAGGTCGTCCGCCAGCTTGGCGTGGACGGCGGTGCCGACGTAGGACGGCCACGGGTCCGTGATGTGGTTGGTCTCCTGGACGCCGGCCAGCTTGCCCACCACCTGCCGGTGGCATGGGTCGCCAATCTCGGACGGCCCGAGGTGGACCTGGAGCGTCCGGTCGCTGTTGGCGCTCGCGTGCCGCACCGCCTCGCGCAGCTCGGCCGCGATGGCGACCCCCTCCGGGGTGTTGCCGGTCATCAGCCGGTCCGTGCTCGGTGAGGCGGGTCGGTGCGCGAGGAACGCCTCCAGCGTGCCGTGGGTCACAGCTCAGCCCTCCCGGCGCTGTGCGGCCAGCCGCAGCTTGACGCCGCCCGTCACCGGGTTGGGGACCGCCTGCCAGCCGGACTCGTACCCGAGGGCGTCGAGCAGCTTGCGGAACCCGCCAATGAAGGTGTCGGTCTCGCTCATTCCGGGCATCAGTTCGGTCTCCACCATGGTCGGCGGCTCGGCGGCCGGGGCCTGGGCGGGCAGAGGCGGCACCAGATCGCGCAGGGCCGCCTCCCAGTCGGTGCTCACGGCGCCACCGCCAGCGCGATCGTGTTGATCCCGACGTACAGGACCATCACGGAAACGATGCCGGCCAGCAGCAGCATTCCGGCGAACTGGCGGGCGCGCTTGCGCCGGGCCTTGGCGGCGCGCGACTGGAGGCCCTGTTCGTCAGTCATCGTCGCCAACCCCCTCGGCGCCGGGCAGGGCGTCCAGACCCTCATTGGCGAGCGAGGCGATTCGGGCCAGCGTGCTGACCGCGAGGAACAGGCCCTCGGCTTCCAGCGCTCCGGCCTGGGCGGCGGTGTCTGGGTTGTGGGAAAGCCCTGCGGTGAGGTCGAGTCGGCGGTAGTTGATCCCCTCCCAGTTCAGTACGTCCCCCTCGTCGGAGACCGTGAGCCCCACGGGCAGGGCCGCGTAGCGCGCCAGCGCCACCGACAGGGCGGCCTCCCACGCGTTGAGGGACTTCTCGGACGCGGGGGCCTGGGCGCGCTGGGGGTCGCCGAGCGCGTTCCAGTAGACACCGCGCAGGTACTCGGCCTCGGTGCGGCCGTCGGTGATCCGGGCCTTGGCCAGCGCGCGCCGACCGGCGTTGGCGAGGCTGTCGGCGTCGGCCCGCTCGGTGGCGGACTCGGTGGGCGTGTCGCGGTCGGCCTGGCCGGCGAGTTCGAGCGCCCGGGCGAGCTGGCCGGACAGCCACGTCACCTTGCGCTGTGCCCACTGCGGGAGTCGGGCGAGGTCTTCCTCGGTGAACGGGGTATCGGGTGCGGGACGCGGCGGCATCAGTTCTCCTGTGTGTTGGGCTTGAGCAGGTCGGTGGCGCGGCGCTTGGACCCGATAGGCCCATCGTTCACGCACGCCTCCACGAATCGGGCGTTGAGTTTTGCGGCGATCACGGTCTGGGCGACCAGCTGGGCCAGCGGCTCGGCGCGGTGCCGCTCCAGCACCGACAGGTCCGGGTTCCACGAGCGGATCGCCACGGCCGCGAGAACCGCCAGCGGCAATCGGTTGACGCTGAGCAGGTACTTGCCGAACCGCTCGCGCAGTTCGAGCCCGACCACACCCTTGGGCGCTTTCGGAACGATGACCCAGCCGCATTGACGGCAGTAGAGCAGCGGCGGCAACTCGCTCTGGAAAGTCTGCCCCAACTCGGGGAACCCGCAATCGGGGCAGTCGAGGTCACGGGCGATGCGCACCGGGCACGGCCACGCATCGATCAGTCGCAGGCTCTGGGCCTTGGTCAACGGGGTGAGCCCCGCGGCGGTCGCGCGAGCCATCAGGCCAGCCTGACGTCGAGCTTGAGGAACGAGGTCTGCTTGGCGAACGCGGCGTAGACCTCGGGGTACTCGGCCTTGCACCGGGTGGAGTCGAACCGCCACTGGGTCTGCTGGCGCAGGGTGACCTTCGTCTCGCCGATGATCACCTCGGTGTCGGTGAGCGGGTCGCTGGGGTCCGCCGCCATCGCGGCGTCCAACAGTGCGGTCTTGAGGGCGTCGCTGGCGAGCTTGGCATGTTCGGTCGCGGCTTTGGCCTGCTCGGCCGCGTAGCGGTGCGCGGCCAACAACTCGGCAAGGTGCTGCGTTGCGTTGAGGATCATTCGGGTGTCCTTTCGTACCCGGAGCCCGTGCGGCGTCCGGGGCGGTGCGGTGTCGTGGTGCCCACCGTACACCGGGACAGTGTCCGACACAAGCGGCCCGTGCGGGTTGACAATCCGGACAGTGTCCGAGTATTGTGAAGACACGACACCAACCCGGAAGGGCCGAAATGATCCCCACCGTTACCTACACCACCCGGCACCGCAACATCGCCACCGTCACCACTGGCGGGCGTTCGGTCACCATGACCACGCTGGAGGTGCGCACCTGCCCCAACTGCTCGCGCCGCACCTACGTCGATGGCCTCGTGCTCTCGCGCCGCCCGGTCCGCCGCTCCGTCGCTTGCTGCTGAGGCCCGGACCTTGGGCACCGTAGACCCCACAATCGAACCTCTCCCAGCGCCGCTGTACTGCGCTTACCACACCGCCACGGCCGTGCTGGCAACGCACGTCGTGGACGGCACGAGTGTGTGCGCCTGGCACCTTCCGGCCCAAGTCGCGCGCGCCCGCGCTGCGCGCCGCATCGCCCAGGGTCAGCAGTGACCGGCTGCGCATCACCGCCACCAAGGGCGGTTGCGCGAGTACAGTGACGGCAAGGCCCCGGGGGCTCACACTCCCGGGGCCAGCCCGACACCGTTGCCTCCGGCCCTTCCCCGTGCGAAAGGACGTAACTCACGGGGCGCACGCAGCAACGGACACCAGCCTACAGGCACCAGCGACAGGACACCAGACGGCATGATTCCGACTTCCGGCCAAACCCTTCACACCATCCTCACCCGATACGCCGCAGCGGGTTGGCACCCCTTCCCGCTCCCGCCTCGGACCAAGACCCCTCCCCCGGCCGGTTACACCGGAGTGCATGGCGCGGACGCCACACCGGAAGACCTCGCGGCCTGGGGCGCCCGCTACCCCGCGGACTCGAACATCGGCCTGCGGATGCCGGACGGGGTGGTCGGCATAGACGTGGACAGCTACGACGACAAGCCGGGCGCCGCGACCTTGTCGGGTCTGGTGAGCAAGCTCGGCCCGCTCCCGCCCACCTGGCTCAGCACCTCGCGCGGCGGCCCGGACGGCCCCGGGACCTCGGCCATCGCGCTCTACCGGGTGCCCCCGGGACTGGTGGCCCGCTCGCTCGGCGGGGAGGGAATCGAGATAGTCCAGCACCGGCACCGCTACGCCGTGGTGTCCCCGTCGGTGCACCCCTCGGGCCGCGTCTACCGGTGGTTCACCCCCGAGGGCGTGCGGCCGGCGGACGGCGTGGTGCCGGCGGTCGCGGACCTGCCGGAGCTCCCCGAACCGTGGGTGCAGTGGCTCGCCACCCAAGCCTCGGACACCCCCGCCGCGGGCTCGCGGATGGACGCCGAGGCCCTGCTCTCGCACCTGGAGGCCGCGGTCGAGCTGTCGCCGTGCCTGGAGCTGATCAGCTTCTGTCACACCGCCGCCGAGCGGATGCGTGCGGCCGGCGGCGGCGGGCGCCACGACACCATGACCGGGCTGGTCTACCGGCTGGTGGCCACCTGCGCGACCGGCCACCACGGCTGGGGATCGGGCCGCGAGTTCCTGCGCCAGCTGTGGGACGTCTGCGTGGGGGACCCCTCCCGCGAGGACGAGTACACCCGCATGTTCACCACCGCCGCCGCCAAGGTCGCCACCGACTGGACCGACGGCCCGCAGCTGACAGACCCCTGCGTGACCCTGTTCGCCGGTTCGATGGCCGCACCCACCGAACCGCTCGACCTCGCGCGCGCCGGCACCGACCGCGACCTCGCGCGGCTCGTGCTCGACCACCAGCGCGGGCGCGTTCGATTCCTGTCGGATATCGACCGCTGGGCCACCTACGGCGCGGACGAGGACTGGCACTTCGGCCTCGGCCTGTCGGCCAGCTCGGCCGCGCAGGTGATCCTGAACCGCTCGCTCGACTGGGCGCTCTCGGGCTCGGCCGCCGCGGACAAGGGCACCGACGACCGCCGGCGCTACGACAACCGCCAGCGGCTGAGCATGGCCGCCGGGCAGGGCGCGGTGGCCTCGCTGATGACCGCGTACGCCCGCTCGGACACCTTCCCCGGCCGGATCAGGTACGCGGACCTGGACGCCGAGCCCGGCGTGCTGTGGGCCGGCGGGCAGCCGTGGGACCTCGCGGCCAGCACGGACCGTCTGGTGCGCGCCAACCTGGACGCCAAGACCCCGCACCTGCGGACCGCCGGCTACACCCCCAAACACGGCCCGGCGCCGTTGTGGGACGCGTTCCTCGCCGCGGTGTTCCCGGACCCCGGCCAGCGCGAGTGGGTGCAGCTGCTGCTCGGCGGGACGCTGACCGGGCAGGGCGCCCGCGTGCTGCTGATCCTCATGGGCGAGCCCGGCACCGCCAAGACACAGCTGCTCACGCTGGTCTCGGACGTGCTGCGCACCGACGAGCGCGGGTACGCCGTCGCGGCCGACCGCCGCATCCTGTCCGACGACACCACCCACGCCAGCACGCTGATGGCCCTGGCCGGGCGCCGGCTCGCGTGGATCGATGAGGGACCCCGCCGGGGCCGCGCCAGCATCGAGCGGCTGAAAGCCCTGACCGGCGGCGGCCAGATGACCGCCAACGCGATGCGAATGGACCCCGTCACCTTCACCCCGACCCACACCCTGGCCCTTACCACCAACGACGACCCCGAGGTCTCGGACCCGGCCCTGCTGTCCCGGGTCCGGCTGGTGCACTGTGTGGGCGACCTGGACGCGATCAAGGCCGCCCGGCGCGCTATCGGGGACCTCCGGGCCGAGGTGTGGCAGCGCGAAGCCCCGGCCGTCCTGGCCCGCCTGATCGGTTACGCCGGCCGCTGGCTGGAGAACCCAGACCGCGCCGCCAACCCTGTGGACGTGCAGGCCCACCTCGCCGAGCTGGCGGCCGAGCAGGACACCGTGGCGCAGTGGGTCACCGAGCGGACGGCCCCCGACGGCTGGACCGCCGCGTCCAGTCTGTACGACGACTACCGGCAGTTCGCGCGGTCCCAAGGCATCCCGGACCATCGGATCGAGAACGTCACGGCCTGGGGGCGTGGGCTCAACAAGCTGGGCGTTGCCGTCCGGAAGTCGCGCGAGGGCAAGGCACGGGAGCTGGTGCTCCGGCGGTTCAAGGGGCCGGACATGGGAGGGGTGTTCAGCCCCGTACAGACGTTCGAATCAGCCCCTGACGAGGCCGTGACCAGTCCTGTGACCACTTCGGCCGAAGTGGTCACGCCGGAGAACGGGGCTGTGGATAACTCTGTGGACGGTGACCACTTCACGCCTGGCGGTGACCACTTGGTGACCACTTCCGGCGGAACTGGTCACAGCGCCAACGCCGCTTTGACTACGGGTGGAACCCCCTCTGTGACCAGTGTGACCAGTTTGTTGACTACTTCTACAGAAAATCAAGAAAACATAGTAAATAAGGAGGTATATATAGCTGGTGAAGGGGAAATGTCCGGAAGTGGTCACAGTGGTCACGCCGAGCAGGCCCCTCCGGACACGAAAATAGGAATCCGGCGGGCCCCGGGGACCCTCGTCCTCCCGGCGGTCAAGCACCGCGGACACGCCCCCGAGCCGGTGGACCTGGCGGTGGTGGCGTCCGCGCTGGTGGCCCTCATCGCGACCCCCGAGGCCCGGGTGACGCTGGACGTCGAGCACACGGGCTACCCCATCGGGCACCCGGACTACGAGCTGCGGACGATCCAACTGGGCAACGCCGAGTGGTGCGCCGTCCTGGACGCCAGGGTGCCCGAGCACCGAGCCCTGGCGGTGCAGGCCCTGGACGCGGCCCGCGAGATTCACGCCCACTCCGCGACCGCGGACGTGATCCCGCTGGCGCTGGCGGCCGGCGTCGAGCCCGGCAGGTGGTGGCCCAAGGTCACCGACACAGGCATCCTCGCCGCGCTCAACCCGCCCGAGGACCTGGGCAACCCGAGCGGCTGGGGGCTGAAAGACCTCGCCAAGCTGCTGCCCGACCCGTTGTCCCCCGCAGCCGATAAGGCCCGTGGCGCGCTGTTCCGGCGCAACAAGTGGCTCACCGACACCGAGGCGGATACCCCGGTGGAGCGCAGCGGCTGGGCGCAGGTGGACCACGGTGACCCGGTGATGGTGGACTACGACGCGAGCGACGTGCTGGACACGCACGCGCTCGCCGACCGGTTGCTCCCGGGCATCCCCGAGGCGCCCGGCCTGCTGGAGCGTGAGCGGGCCGTGCAGCGGATCACGGCGCGGATCACGCACCGGGGCTGGAGGCTCGACCCCGAACAGGTGGCGCGCCAGCTGGCCGAGCACACCGAGCAGGCCGCGCACTACGCCGAGGCCCTGGCCCGCGCCGGGATCGCCAACCCCAACAGCAACCCGCAGGTGACCAAGGCGTTGGCCGCCGCCGGCGCACACCTGCCGGTGACCAAGGCCGGCAACCTCAGCGCCACCAAGGACGTGGTCGAGGCCATGGCGCCGCAGGACGCGGCCACCAAGCAACGCCCGCGCACCAACCCCCTCCAGACCCTGGCCGCCGACCTGCTCGACTACCGGCACCACGACACGTTGCTGAGCCTGTTCCTGCGCGGGTTCGACGTGCAGGCCCGGCACGGCGACGGCAGGGTCCGGCCAACGATCTACACCATGGGCGCCGCCGCCACGGGACGGATGAGCGCCAGCCGGCCCAACGTCCAGCAGATACCCCGCGAAGGAGGGATGCGCGAATGCTTCCTCGCCGACCCCGGCGAGTTGCTGGTGTCCGCCGACTTCTCCAGCGTCGAGGTTCGCGTGGCGGCGTGGGTCTCAGGCGACCTTGAACTGGCCGCGATGATCCGCGACGGGCTCGACCTGCACTCCCTGATCGCCGAGCGCGTCTGGGGAGCCGGCTTCACCAAAGGCCACCGCTACGCCGCCAAGCGGGCGGTGTTCGGGTGGATTTACGGGGCCGGCATGAATCGCGTGGCGCTCCAGCTGGGCGCCCACGGGGCCAAGGCCCGGCAGGTGGTGGACACCATGGCGCAGCTGTGCCCCGGCCTGGTGCAGTGGTCCGCGCAGCTGCGGCGCGACGTCGAGCGCGGCGTCCGGCCGTACTGGCAGCACGGCTCCGGGCGGATCACCTGGCTCCCCTCCGGCGAGTCCCACAAGGCGACCAACTACGTGGTCCAGAGCACCGCCCGCGAACTGCTGGTGGAGGCCCTGCTGCGGCTGGAGAGCCGCATTCCCGGCCTGCCTGTGGTCCCCGTCCACGACGAGCTGGTGGCGTTCTCCCCGGAGGCCCTGGCGCCATACGTGGCCGACACCCTGGCCGAGTGCATGCGGTTCAGCCTGCCCATGCCCGACGGCACGTTCGTACCTATCGAGTCCGAGCCCGCCGCGCCGGCCGCGCGCTGGTGGTCCAGCACATGACCCGGGTGTGCCGGAGGTGCGGCAGGTGGGGAACGCGCGGCTATTGCGAGAGCGGGCGAAGCGATGCCGTAGGCGTGTGGGAGTGCGCAAACGACCGGGCATGCAACAAGCGAGCTACACTCTCCGGCATGACCGCCGAGCAGGGCCAACACGATTGCGGGGCAACATGCCGACCGCGCTAGTCGCAGCGACCGGAGGCGCCCGCCTGCGCGGCCGTGAGCGCCAGCACGCGGCCGTCGAACTCCGCAAGGCCGGCGCGAGCTTGGACGAGATTGCGAAGGCCCTGGGCTACTCGAACCGGGCCAGCGTCCACAACGCGATCACCGCCGTGATGGCCCGCTGGGACGCCGAGGCCGCGCCCGAAATGATCAAGCTGGAGGCCGCCCGCCTGGACACCATGCAGCGGGCGCTGTCCCCCAAGGTGATGCTTGGCGACCCCGAGGCGATCCGCGCAGCGCTGCGGATCATGGACCGCCGCGCCAAGCTCTACGGGCTCGACCGCAACGAGACCCGCGAGGCCGACGCGATCGAGGCCATGGCAATCACGTACACCGTGCAGGTCCAGTGGCTCCAGCAGGCCATGATGGCCATCCTTGCCCAGCTCAGCCTGACCGACGAGCAGCAGGCGCAAGCCCCGCTGGTGATCGCCGGGTACCTGGAGGAACACGCCGCCGATGTCGAGTGAGTACACCACCCTCGTCCAAGGGCTGGAGACCTACCGTCTTGCCGACCTGCGGCCCTACCACGCCAACCCCCGCCGCGGTGACGTGGCGCAGATCGCGCGCAGCCTGAGCCGCACCGGCCAGTACCGGCCCATCGTGGTCAACGCCGGCACCAAGACCGGCAGGTACCGCGAGGTGCTGGCCGGCAACCACACCCTGGCCGCCGCGCTCAAGCTCGGCTGGTCCCACCTCGCGGGCAGCGTGGTGGACGTGGACGACGACACCGCTGCCCGCATTGTGGCCGCCGACAACCGCACGGCCGAGCTGGGAGGCTACGACGACGCGGCCCTGCTCGCGCTACTGGAGTCCGTGGCCGCCGCTGAGCAGGGGCTGGAGGGCACCGGGTACAGCGACGCCGACCTGCTGGCGCTGCTGGCGCGCATGGCCCCCGACGCCGAGCCCGAGGCCCTGACCGACCCCGACGAGATACCGGACGAGCCGGCCGAGCCGGTCACCCGACCGGGCGACCTGTGGACCCTGGGCGACCACCGCATCCTGTGCGGGGACAGCACCGACCCGGACGCCGTGGCCCACCTGATCGGCGGCCGGCGGGCCGTCCTGCTCCACGCCGACCCCCCGTACGGCATGGGCAAGCAAGCCGATGGCGTGCTCGGCGACAACGTCTACGGCGCCGAGCTGGACGCGTTCCAGCTGCGGTGGTGGGACGCCTGGCGCCCGCACCTGGAGGACAACGCGAGCGCCTACGTGTGGGGCAACGCGCCCGACCTGTGGCGGCTGTGGTACGCCTCGGGCCTGCGCGACCGCGAGACCCTGACCCTGCGCAACGAGGTGGTCTGGGACAAGGTCAACATTCCGGGCATGGCCTCGGCCGGACTCACGCAGTACCCCGAGGCCAGCGAGCGGTGCCTGTTCTTCCAGTTCGGCCAGCTGTTCCTCGGCGACGTCAACGTCAACGACTTCCCCGAGTCCTGGGAGCCGATCCGGAGCTACCTCGCCGAGCAGGCCGAGGCGGCCGGCGTGACGCCGGACAAGGTGCGCCAGGTGTGCGGGGTCGGCATGTTCAGCCATTGGTTCAGCCGGTCCCAGTTCAACCTGCTGCCGGCCCACCACTACGCCGCGCTCAAGCTTGCGCACCCGGGCTACTTCACGCGACCCTGGCCCGACCTCAAGGCCGAGTGGGACCGCGTCAAGGGCGGCCCGCAGAGCGGCGTGCAGGACGCCCGGTCCTACTTCGACAACGCCCACGACACCATGACCGACGTGTGGCGGTTCCCCCGCGTCCACGGCGCCGAGCGCCACAGGCACGCCACCCCCAAGCCGGTGGCCATGGTGTCGCGAGCCCTGGTCTCCAGCAGCCCGCCCGGCGCGCTGGTGCTGGAGCCGTTCGCCGGCACCGGGTCCACCCTGATCGCCGCGCACGACACGGGCCGGGTCTGCTACACCGCCGAACTATCGCCGGCCTACGTGGACACCACGGTGCGGCGCTGGCAGCAGCACACCGGGGGGACCCCGCAGCGCAACGGCGTGCCGCACAGCCTGGAGCCGTAGTGCCTACGCCCGGCCAGCTGGCCCGGCTCGAACTGGCCCGCAGGTTCCGGCTGGAAGGCACCTACCCGACGGCCCTTGGGTTCGAGGCCAAGCTCGATCCCCGCACCCGCGAGACCCCCGCTCTGCGGCTGCTCAGCGCCAAGCTGACCGCGGCCCTGCGGCCGGCGTCACGCGCCCGCCTGATCCTGTCCGTCCCCCCGCAGGAGGGCAAGACCTCGCTGAGCCGGGCCGCCGTGCTGCGCGAGCTGTCGATCCACCCCGACCAGCGGTTCGTGCTCGCCTCGTACGGCCTGGACCTGGCGCGGGACAACTCGCGGGCGATCCGCGACGACATGATCCAGAACGGGTCCTGGCTCGGCGTGCGGCCCAAGCGCGGCCGGGCCGCAGTCACCAACTGGGGAGTGGAGCGCTACCGCGGCGGCGTGCAGGCCGCAGGTGTGGGCTCGGCGCTGGTGGGCAAGCCGGCCGACGCCGTCGTGATCGATGACCCGGTGAGCGGCGCCGCTGCGGCCGACAGCAAAGACCAGCGCGACCGCGACTGGAAGTGGTGGACGGGCACCGTCGCCAACCGGCTCAGCTCGGGCGCACCGGTGGTCCTGATCATGTGCCTGACGGGTGACACGCCCGTGCTCATGGGGGACGGCACCACCAAGCCGCTGAGCGACGTACGCCCCGGCGATCCGGTGGCGACCTACGACTGCGGTGCGCGCCTGACTACAGCCACGGTCCGAAACTGGGCGCGTCAAGGTACTGATCATGTGTATTCCGTTACTATGGAATCAGGACGAGTTGTGAGGGCCAACGCCCGCCACCCGTTCCGGACCATCGACACGGAAGGTAACGAGGAATGGACAAGGGTGAGCAGCCTACGACCGGGGCACAGGGTCGTGTCGGTGGAGCTGGTTGGGGTGCATGGCGTGGAGTCACCTGCTCCGTTGACGGGTGCCTCGAGCCAGTCAGTGCCAAGGGTCTCTGCAAGTCCCACTACAACAAAGCCCGCTGGGCCGCAGGGCAGCTACGGCCCACAAAGGAAGCTCAGCGAATACGCCACCGCAAGCACCGATACGGCCTTACTGACGCCGAGTTCCAACACCTACTCACCGAGCAGGACGGCCGCTGCGCTATCTGCCGCCGACTCCCTGACGCCCAGAACACCCGAGGGCGTCTCGTCCTGTTCGTTGACCACGAGCACAGCCCCGAAGAGCGCAAAGACCGAAGCAAGCGAACCAGCGGGCGCGTCCGAGGATTGCTCTGCAACGACTGCAACCTCATCATCGGACACGGAGCTACCATCGAACGGCTTCTGGCTGCTGTCGAATACCTACGGGCGTGGAGTTGACACGGTTGTCTCGGTTGAGCTGACCGGCTATGAAGAGGTGTTCGACATTGAGGTGGAGGGCACTCACAACTTCATTGCGAACGGCTTGGAGGTGTCGAATACCCGGTGGCACGACGACGACCTTGCCGGCCGGCTGATCCGCTACAGCGCCCAGCCCTGGGAAGTACTCAACATCGCGGCGCAGTGCGTCACCCCGTCAACCGATCCGCTCGGCCGTGCCGCCGGCGAGTACATGATCAGCGCCCGAGGCCGCGACACCCATGACTGGGAGGTCCGCAAGGCCGAGGCCGGTCCCCGTATGTGGTCGGCACTGTTCCAAGGCGACCCCCAGCCGGACGTGGGCGGAATCCTCCAGCGCGGATGGTGGCAGCCCTACGCGCAGCTGCCGCTGGTGGTGGACGAGCACGGGCGGCACTGGCTGACCGGGTTCGATGAGGTGATCCAATCATGGGACCTCACGTTCGGCACCAAGTCCGAGGACGCCGACTACGTCGTGGGCCAGACATGGGCGCGGCGCGGGTCGCAGGTCTATCTCGTGGATCAGGTGCGGGATCGGCTCGACTACCCCGAGCAGGTGGCCGCGGTGGAGTCGGCGCGGGGGAAGTGGCCGCAGGTGAGCGCCGTCCTGATCGAGGCCAAGGCCAACGGCCAGGCCGTGATCAGCACGCTCAGCCAACGAGTCCCGGGCATAATCCCAATCACCCCCACCGATTCCAAGATCACGCGAACCAAGGCCATCAGCCCGTTCGTGGCCGCTCGGACCGTCCATATCCCGGACCCGGCGTTGCCGGCCAACGCATGGGTGGCGGGCTACGTCGAGGAATGCGCCGCGTTCCCGACAGGCACCCACGACGATCAGGTGGACACCACCACGCAGGCCCTGTCCTGGCTCTACCAACCGGCCCTGCGCGAGCAGCACGAGCGCCGCCGGCGCGAACAGTACGGGTCCGACACCACCTTCGATATCGGGTAGCCTTGGCGCACTACCTCACCGCTCCCCCGCAGGCCCCGCGCTATGCTGAGCCCGAGCCGACACGAGAGGGGCTGCTGTGGCCGTCACCGACCTCACCCGCGCTCTGAGCGACGCCGAGAGCGCAGGGGCACGGCCGGCGTATCGGACGTTCCGGGACTACTACGACGGCCGCCACCAGCTGCGGTTTGCGACCGCCAAGTTCCAGGCCGATTACGGCCAGCTGGTGCTGAGCCTGCGCGAGAACCTATGCCCCGCGGTGGTGGCCGGCTTCACCGACGATCTTGCGGTGCAGGCGTGGGGGGACGCCGTGGCCCTGGACACCGCCACCGAGCAGGGGCTCAGTCGGCTGGTGGGCCAGTGGATGCAGGAGACCTGGAAGTCCGGCGACGGGTACGTGATGGTCTGGCCCAACCGGCAGGGCGTCCCGGTCCCCCACCTCCAGACCGCCGAGACCGGCATCCCGCAGGTAGACCCCGAGGACCCGGCCCAGCTCGCCCAGTACGTCAAGCGGTGGATCGACCCGCGCACCGGGCACGGCCGGGCGATGGTGCTGTTCCCCGACCACGCCGAGCGATACATCACGGTTGACCGGCTGCTGACCGAGGGCATGCGCGCCCCCAACCCGTTCCCGACCGACCCCCTGGCGTGGGCCGAGTACGACACCGACGGCGACGCCGCGACCCTCCCGCACACGTTCGGCTCGGTGCCGGTGTGCTGGCTGCCCCTGGACGCCTCAGCGCCGGGCGAATATGGCCGGTCCATTCTCACAGACGTCATTCCGATACAGGACGCGCTCAATAAGTCCGTGGCGAACATGGTCGTTCTTGAGGAAGATTACGCCGAGCCGTTTTGGTTCCTGCTGAAATACAAGTCTGAGAATCAAAACAGGCCGCAGAACCCCTACATTCCCGCGCCGCCCATTCCGTCCCCGCCCGGCGTTCCGCCCGTGGTCAGCGGCCCGGAGAACCCGGCGCAGATGAACCGCCCGGGCGAGCCGAGGTTCGACCGGCGCCGGCAGAGCATCTTCACCACCTCGGCCGAGGGTCCCATGGACCAGTTCGACCCGCCGGACCTCACACGGCTGATCAAGGTGCAGGACTCCTACGCGCTCAAGGTGGCGCGGGTGGTTGGTCTGCCGAGCTACTACGTCACGCAGACCTCCGGCGACGTCCCCTCAGGCGAGTCCCTGCGGGTGCTCAGCACGCGGCGCACGGGCCGGCTGCGGCGCTTTCAGAACGCGGCGCTGCCCGTGCTGCGCGGTCTGGGTCAACTGCTCGGCATGCCGGACTCGGAGCCGGAGTGGCAGCCAATCCAGCTGGTGGACGAGGCCGAGCGGTGGGTCATCGCCCAGCAGCAGGCGGACCTCGGGCTGGACCTTGTGGACGTGCTGGAGTACGCCGGCGTGAGCAACGCCGAGGAACTGGCGTCGCGCGCCGCCGTACGGGACTCCCAGATCGGCGCCGCGATCCGAGGCGGGAACCCGGCGCTGTTCGGCGGCTGACGTGGTCGCTTCCCGCGATACCCTGCGCGAGCTGGCAGCCCAGCGCGCAGCCATCAACGAGATTCTGGACGCCCGCTCGATCGAGGCCCGGGCCGCCTGGGAACTGCGGTGGGGCCGCGTGCAGGACGAAATGATCAGCTGGGCCGACGCCTGGGCCGAGGTCGCCGAGGCCCTGATCCGCGGCGGGCGCAACCCGTACCGCGGTGCCAACCTCACCAGCATGAAGCGCTTCGCCGAGGCGATGATGCGCGAGGGAATGGCCGACGTCCACACCATCGACTTGCGCGTCCTGGACGAGCTGATCCAGACTGCCGGCCCCTACGCCGGCCACCTCGCCGCGTCACAGCTGCCGCGCCGGAGCGCGCAGCCGATCACCTGGCGCACCACCAACCCGGACGTGTTGGCCGCGCTGGTGCGCCGAGCCACGCAGCAGATCACCGCCCGGCACTGGCACCTCACGCTGGACGCCACCAAGGCCGTGCGCTCGTCCCTGCGGCTCGCGGCCGCGGCCGGCGACAACCCGAGGCGCGCGGCCCTGGACATGATCCGCAGGACCGAGGGCGTGTTCAACGGAGGCCTGGCGCGGGCCGAGGTGATCGCGCGGACGGAACTGATCGACGGCTACCGCGAGGCCGGCGCGCTCTCGCACTCGGCGAACGCCGACGTTCTGGCCGGCTGGCAGTGGCTGACCGAGCTGTCGCACCGCACCTGCCCCTCGTGCATCGCGCAGAACGGGACCGAGTGGCCGCTGGAGGAACCCGGCCCGCTCGACCACCAGTGCGGCCGGTGCTCGCGGGTGCCGATCATCAAGCCCCTGCGCGAGTTGGGGATCGGCGGGCCGGAGCCGCGCAGCGCGGTGCCCAACTCGCGCGCATGGTTCGAGGCGCAGCCGCCCGAGGCGCAGCAGGCGATCATGGGACCCAAGCGGTTCGAGGCGTGGCGCGCCGGCCGGTACCCGTTCGAGGCGTGGTCGCAGCGCCGGCACACCGAGGGCTGGCGCGACAGTTTCGGCGTCGGCCCGGTTCCCAAGTAAAGTGGGGGCTTGCGCACCCGGACACTGTCCGGTAGAGTCCTACTTATGCCGCACACGTCGGACCATTCCTTACCAAGATCGAGGAGGCGTGAGACCATGACGGACACCCTCACCTTCTCCGCTCCCCGGCGCAACGCGTCCGAGCGGTTGCCGTACTGGACGCTCAGCGTCGAGGCCGTGCCCGGCGCCGTCGTGGCTCACGTCGCGGTCACCCCGCACGAGGGCTACGTCGCGGGGCGCATGTTCGCGCTGGACACGTTTGGGCGCGGCCCGTCCGAATCTCAGCGTGAGGTGCTGCGCGCGTTCGGGCTCAAGCCCCGGCTGGACGGCACCGTGGCCACCGAGGCCGAGGTGCCCGGGCACCTGTGGGCGCGGTGGTACGACCGCCTGCTGGCCCTCGGCGCCGACCTCCCCCCGAGGCCTGAGCAGTGAGCGGGGACAACCGGACGCGGCCGTGGGCCGCGATCCACCGCGACTACAAACTGACCGACGCCGACGGTAAGCGGTGGGTGCTCGTGCTGGTGGAGGGCGTGGGCACCTGCCTCGTTCCGTGGGAGGGCTCGACGTCTACGCCGCGAACTACTGAGCCACGGACACCGCCCGCGAGCGGCTACACTCGCGGGCATGACCACAACCGCCGCTGAGACCGGGGCGACCCCGGCTCAGGCAGCCCCCGGGGCGACCCCGGCCGCGCTTGCCACCCTGCCCACCAACCTCGTGCAAGGCGCCGGCGCTCCGGCTGCCCCGCCCGCGGGTGCCCAGACCACCACCGCCGCTCCTGCTGCCGAGACCGCGCCGAACGGCCAGCCGCCCAAGGCGTCCGACCCGGCCCAGCTGCTCGCCGACCTGGCCGGCGAACGGGACAAGCGGCAGGCTGCGCAGGCCGCGCAGACCGCCGCCGATGCCAAGCTCGCCGCCGTCCTGGCTGCTCTGGGGATCGGCGGCGCGGACGCCGCGCAGCAGACCCCCGAGCAGATCGCCACCGCCGCGCAGGCCAGCGAGAAGGCCGCCCGCCTGGAACTGGCCGCGTACCGGGGAGCGCCCGCGAACGTCAACGTCGCGGCGCTGCTCGACAGCCGCGCGTTCAGCGACGCCCTCGGCAAGCTCGACCCCGCGAACGGTCCGGCGATCACGGCTGCTATCGTGGACTACGTCAAGGACAAGCCGCAGTTCCTGACCGGGCGACCCGGAGCAGGAACGAGCGACGCCGCAGCCGGGGTGACCCCGGGAACGGGTGCCGCGACGATGGACGACCTCATTCGCGGTCGTCACTGACCCGCCCACACTGAACCCGTAGGAGGTTCCCGTGACGCTCATCCTGAACGAGCAGATCACCCGGGCCAACGTGCCCATCCCGGACCAGCAGGTCTCGGAGATCATCAAGGCCACCCCCGAGAAGTCGGTGGTCCTCAACCGCGCCCGCAAGGCCCGGCTCTCCACCAAGGTCGCCAAGCAGCCGGTCCTGTCCGCGCTGCCCGAGGCGTATTGGGTGAACGGCGACACCGGCCTCAAGCAGACCACGTCGGCCAAGTGGGAGAACGTCACCATCACCGCCGAGGAAATGGCCGTGCTCGTGCCGATCCCCAACGCGCTGGTGGACGACAGCTCGATCCCGCTGTGGGCCGAGGTCAAGCCCCTCCTGGTGGAGGCCCTGGCCGTAAAGACCGACAACGCGGTCCTGTACGGCTACGACAAGCCGGCCAGCTGGCCGGCGGCCATCCTGCCCGGCGCGGTCGCGGCCGGCAACGTCGTGTCCCCCTCGGCCGACCTCATGGTCGATATCGGCAAGCTCGGCGGTGCCATCGCCGGCGACGGTTTCGCCATGAACGGGTTCGTCGCTCCGGCGGGCTACGAGTGGGCGCTGCGGATCGCGCGGGACGGCAACGGCCGCCCGATCTACGACGGCGACGGCAAGACCATCTACGGCGTCAGCCTGGACGGTTCGCGCATCTTCCCGGGCAACGTGGCCAGCCTGCTGGCCGTGGACTGGGAGTCCGTTGTGGTCGGCATCCGCCAGGACATCACGTTCGACATGTTCGACCAGATGGTGATCAGCGACGCCGACGGCAAGGTCATTTTCAACGCCGCCCAGCAGGACTCCAAGGTCATGCGCGTGGTGTTCCGGCTCGGCTACCAGACCGCCATCCCGGTCATTCGCGGCGCCGGCGGCATCCAGCGTGGCCCGAACGGCCGCTACCCGGCCGCGGTGCTCGACCAGACCGTCCTGCCGTGGCAGGCGTTCGCGCCGTACCCGCTCAACTCGCGGGTCACCGTGACCGGCGGCACCCTCAAGGCCACCACGGGCGGCACCTCGGCGGGCACCGTCCCGGCGAACCCGGGAGCGGTGGGCGGGACCGTCGTGGACGGCACCGTCACCTGGCAGCGCACGGCCTGATCCGGCGCGCTAAGCTGGCCCCACGGCCGGGGCACCCACTAACCCGGGTGCCCCGGCCGTCTCCGTTCCCGAGGCCGACGAAAGGGCCAACACCATGACCGCAGCGAAGACTCCGCAGGCCGCCAGCGCCGAGGACACCAAGACCGACGAGGCCAAGACCCCGGACGCCGAGGAACAGACCGTGACCCTGTCCCTGGAGCAGCTCGGCGAGCTGGTGGCCGAGAAGGTCGCAGAGGCCGTCGCGGCCCTGCCCAAGGGCGAGGTCTCGCAGGCCGCAGCGCCGCAGACCTTCCAGAACACCCCGTTCGACAAGGGCGGCAACCAGCCCCGCGTCGTGATGACCCTGGGTGACCCGGAGTCCTCGGAAGGGTCCGTGGAGACCCGCACCGTGCAGGCCCGGCATGCACACATTCTGGAGGCGCTGGGCTGGACCCAGCAGGGCGCCGTAGGCTGACCCCCATGGACCGCGCCGCCACTATTGCCGCCATCGGCGGCATGCTCGGCACCTTTGCTGAGAACGTCCCGGACGAGACCTGGGACGTCGTGCTGGCGCGGTCCGTGATCCCCGACACCGCCGGACGCTGGCCCGGTTCGGCCGGCTACGTGGACAGCTACGACCCGGAGTGGGCCGCCGCCGAACTGGTGTCGATCCGGATCGACCAGACCATGACCGCCGGAACCCTCACCGAATGGTCGAGCGAGGGCAGCCGGTTCCGCTCGACGCCGGCGGACCTCGTGTCCCTAGAGCAGCGGCTGCGTAGCCGTTCCGTGATCATGCGCTGCCAGCCGGACGACGTACTCGGGCGGATCACCGTTCCGGGTAACCGGATCAACTACGGCCCCCGCTCCGGCGGTTGGCCGGACACCGAGCGCCGGCACGTCATCACCAACCGGGACTGACCAATGAGCACCCCCGACGTTGCGGCGCAGGTATCAGCGGCCCGAGCCCAGCACGCCGCAGTGCTGGTGGACGCCTTGGACGTGCTGCGGCCCAGCACCGCCGCCACCCCGAACCCGTTCGACCCCCGAACCTCGGCGCTCACTAAGGTCAACACCACCCCTGTCCCGGCGCTCGTGCAGGCGTCCAGCAGCGCCGCGGACGACGCGGCCTCCCCCGGCGCCGAGGACGTCAAGGTGGACCGCTACGTGGTGAAGCTCGACGCCGGCGTCGGGTTCCAGCTCGACGTACGCCCGGGCGATTGGCTGCTCATCACGTCCAGCCTGCTGAGCCCCGACCTTGTCGGCAAGCGGGTCAGGGTGCTGCGCGTCCAGCGCTCCAGCGTGGCCGTGGTGGCGCGCATTCACTGCGCGCTGAGCGTGCCGGCCCGCGTCCGGCCGTGAGCGACCTCAACGAGCTGGCCCACGCGTTCGGGCGGGTGAACGCCAACCTCCACCGCAGTCTGCGGCTGGCGGTCCGCGTGACCGGCCTGGAGGCCGAGGGCGTGATGAAAGTCCAGACCCCGGTGGACACCGGGACCATGCGCAACTCGACCACCGTCACGTTCTCCAGCATGGGCGAGGTCGCCGAGGTGGGGCCGACGGTGAACTACGCGGGGTATGTCGTCTACGGCACGCGCCGCCAGCGGCCCAACCCGGTGGACCTGCGTACAATCCAGATCATGGGACCGCGTTTCGAGCAGCGCTGCGCGGCCGTCGTGGAGGGGGTGCTGGCGTGATCGCTGGCCTGGCTGGACTGCTGGCCGGCCCCCTCGCGGGGCGCGCCGCGGTCTACGACGCCGACACCCCGCCGGACGCCGACGGCCCGTCGGTGTGGATCACGGACGGCCCCACCGTCCTGGGCGCCCGTCAGCTCGACGCCCGGGCGCGGGGGCAGGTTGAGGCGGCCCGGCTCGTGTGCACCTCCAGCAGCAGCGCCGGGGCCTCCAGCCTGGCGCTGTTCGTTGCCATCACCCTGGACGGCCAGCGGCTGGCCGGCGAGGTGCTGCGCGTCCCCATGATCGCCGAGGCACAGGAGGACCGAACGGACCCCTCCGAATGCCGCTGGTCGTCTACTGTGGACGTCGAGCACACCACACCGAGGGGAACACCATGACCACCACGCCCGAGCCCGTCCAGACCGCCGCAGGGGAGTCCGTCCTCCGCGTCTCGGACCTGGAGACCGGCCACCACTACACCATCGTCGCAGACACTTACGACAGCAAGCGGCACCGGCTGCTCAAGTCCCCGGCGCTCGACAGCTACGGCTACCCGGCACCGCCCAAGTTCAAGGCCGCCAAGGACAGCCCCGAGGCGGCGGACGAGGCCGACGGCGCCGTGTACGATGGCACCGACGAGACCCAGCAGGAGGCCCAGTAATGCCCATCACGCCCTACGCTCCGTCGGCCAAGTACACCGCCGGCAACACCGTGATCGGCGACGCGCCGGCTATCGCGAACATCAACGCCCCGACCGCGGTCGAACTGAACGCGTCCACCACGTTCCAGTGCGCCACCGAGGCGTTCGGCTCGACCACCAACGTCAGCCGAGGCACGCGCAAGATGATCTGTGACACCGTCGGCAAACAGCGGGTCACCAACCGCGAGTACCAGATGGAGAACCTCGTCATCATGTACGGGGACCCCCAGACCGCCAACACGTTCCTGGACTCGTTCGCGATCGGCTCCACCCACTACCTGTGGACGCGGCCCGGCAAGGCCGACAGCATCGCGGTGGCGTCCGCCGACAAGGTGCTGGTCATTCAGGTGACCGTGGACAGCAAGGACCTGCGCCAGATCAGCACGGCCGACGGCGACGAGTTCGCCTGCGTGATCGGCGTCAGCGTGCAGAACCGCACGCAGCTGCTCGTCGCGGTCTCGTAACAGAACCGGTGCGGCCGGGATGCTCTCGGCGGACCTCCCGGCCGCGCCTCTGATCCACCGTCCGCCGACCCGCTGAAAGGTCCGCCCGTGCCCAACCTTGCCAAGCTCCGCGCCAACGCGCTGGGGCACCTCACCAGCCGCAAGTTCCGCTACCCGGTGTGCCTGGAGCCGGAGAAGCGCACCGAACTGCGCAAACTCGCGGACTTGATCCGCACCACCGCGGACGCCGCCGCCGCCCGCGCCGCCGAGCTGGCCGCCCGACCGGACGCCGAGGACGCCCCCACCCGGCGCAGCATCGGGGACCGCACGCCGACCGTGCAGGCCCTGGCCGAGGCCGCCGAACGCGCGATCGAGCCCCTGAACGAACGAACACGGGCGATTCTCGCCGAGGCCGCCGCAGCCGACCAGCTGGTGGTGGTGGTGTTCGGCATGCCGGCCGAGGCCCAAGAAGACCCCTCGGCGTGGTACGAGGCCGTCAAGTCCCAGTTCGATCAGCCCAGCGTGCACGCCGCCGACGTCATGCGCCGGCTGGTCGAGTTGTCCTACGAGCGCACCGAGACCCCCGGAGACACCCCGGAAGACCTGGAGTTCGACTGGGCCACCGTCCGGTCCAAGGTCCTCAATCACGCCGACCTGGAGATTGTCGATCAGCAGGTTCTGGAGCTGTACCGGGAGCCGTCAAGCATCCCTTTCGACCCGGCGAGCTATGGGGAGCGTCCCCCGAGCTGAGGGCGTGCGAGGACTACCGGATCAGCCCGAGCGAGTGGCTCGGGCTAGGCAAGGGCTGGAGCCCGGTAGACCGCGCCATCGTGCTGGAGTGGAGGGCGTTCAAGGCGTCCCAGCTGTGCAGTCACTGCGGGCGCCCGTGGGCGCTCCACGAGGACGAGTTGCCGGCCGACTACGAGACCGGCTACCTGATATGCCCGGCGGCCGAGCAGGTCACCAAGGCCCGGGCATCGTACGCCACCAGCCCGGCCGGCGAGGCCGAGACTGAGCGGGTGAAGAACGGCGGCCCGGACCCCCGGGAGTGGCGCCAGTGGATTCACTGGCCCGCCGCACTCGGACCCCCAGAGTTCGCACCGCTAGACTGACTGCCAGGTCCGCCGACCGCATAGCCCGGAAGGGGACCCCGTGAGCGTCAGGGACGTGCTGGTACGGTTCCGGGCTACCGTGGACGGGTTCACCACTCCTGTTGAGAAGGCCAAGGCCAGCGTCGAGCAGCTGCGCGAGAGCACCGAGAAAACCCAAGCCTGGGACAAGCTCTCGACCGGCGCCGTCGTGGCCGGTGCGGCCATCACTGCCGGGCTCGGGTTCGCGGTCAAGGCCGCAATGGAGTGGGAGTCCGCCTGGACCGGCGTACTCAAGACAGTGGACGCCAGCCCGGCCCAGTTCGAGCAGCTGGAGGGTCAGCTCAAGGAGCTGGCGCGGACCCTGCCGGCCAGCGCCGAGGAAATAGCGAACGTCGCCGAGAACGCCGGCCAGCTCGGTGTCAAGGCCGCCGATATCGCGACCTTCACCAAGACCATGATCAACCTTGGCGAGGCCACCAACCTCACCGCGGACGAGGCGTCCACCGCCATTGCCCAGATCGCCAACGTGATGGGCACCGGCGGGCAGGACATCGAGCGCTTCGGCGCCGCTCTGGTGGCCCTGGGCAACAACGGGGCCAGCACCGAGAAGGACATCGTCATGATGGCCCAGCGGATCGCGGCTTCGGGCAAGCTGGTGGGGCTGTCCGAAACCGACGTGCTGGCCTACTCGTCCGCGCTGGCCTCGGTGGGTATTGAGGCCGAGGCCGGCGGCACCGCGATCAGCCAATCGTTCACCCAGATCGGTGACGCCGTGGACAGGGGTGGGCAGAAGCTCACCACCATCGCGCGGACCGCCGGCATGACCTCGGCCCAGTTCAAGGCCGCCTTCGAGCAGGACGCCGCCGGCGCCATGCAGAAGTTCATCGTCGGCCTCGCCGCAGTGGAGGAACAGGGTGGATCGGCGTCCCGGGTCCTGGACAGTCTGGGCATGTCCGGCATCCGGCAGAAGAACGCGCTGCTGAGCCTGGCGACCTCGGGCGACCTGCTCAGCAACAGCCTCAAGACCGCGACCTTGGCGTGGTCGGAGAACACCGCGCTGGCCAACGAGGCGGCCCGCCGGTACGAGACCACCGAGTCCCGGATGAAGATGGCGGCCAACACCGCCACGCAGGCCGCTGCCAGCATTGGGGAGGCCCTGCTGCCGGCCCTTGCTGGGCTCGCTGACGGGACCGCCAAGGTAACCGCCGCCTTCACCGGACTGCCCGGCCCGTTCAAGGCCGTAATAGCCTACGGGGCCGCGTTCGCCGGTGTGGGGCTGCTGGCCGTCGGCGGGGCTATGAAGCTGGCCTCCGGGCTGGTGGAGCTCAAGGGCAACGTGACCACCCTCGCCAACGCGTTCCCCGGCCTACAGGCCAAAATGGAGCGGGTTGATTGGAAGGGTGCCGCCATCGCGGCCGGCATGGCAGTGGCGGTGTTCACCACCGCGGTCTACGCCATGAGCAAGCTCTCGGCCGAGGCCGAGAAGCTGACCCTGACCACCGAGGGCGTGCAGGCGGGGCTCTCGTCCCTGGGCAAGGAGGGCGTGGGGCTGGCGCCCATGGAGCTACAGATCGCCAAGCTCTCGGAGGCCCTGAACAAGGCCAGCGGCGCCGCCGGCACCACGAAGTTCAGCATCGGCGACGTGGCCACCTACATGGACAAGGTGGTCCGCGCGACCAACGACTGGGGCCAGGGCATGGCCCGGACCGTGGACGGGTGGTTCGGCGTCCGGACCAACACGGGCCTGATCCTAGAGGACGTTCGCAAGATCGACACCGGGCTGGCCAACCTGGCCGCCAATGGCGGGATCGGCGAGGCCCAGACGGCGTTCGCCACCCTCGCGGCCGAGGCGGCCAAGTCCGGCCACTCGGTGGAGGCGCTGGTCCCGATCTTCGGCACCTACGCCAACACTCTGGCGGTGACCGCCGGTCAGATCGGCATCAACAACTTGAGCACGGCCGAGCTGGCCCAGTGGATGGGCGGTGTGCTGCCCGAGCGCATCGCGGCCGCCGCAGCCGCGAACCCGCAGCTGGTGGCCGCGCTCTCGGAGTCCCAGCAGGCGACCCTGGACGTGTCCAGCGCCGCCGATAGCGCCAGCAAGGCCCTGCAGGCGCAGGCCGAGGCCACCCGGTCCGCAGCCATGGCCAACATTGAGGCGTCGGGCTCGATGGTCGGCTGGCACGCCATGCTGGCCGAGACCGCCAGCAAGCTGGGGAAGGTCACCGTCTCGACCAACAAAGCGCGCACCGCCATCAACCTCAACACCAAGGCCGGGCGCGACAATCAGAGCGCGCTGGATCGTATTGCGTCCACCGCGCTCAACACCGCCGCCGCGCTGGAGAAGACCGGGGACGGGGCCGGCAACGCGGCCAAGGTCATCACGCGGTCCCGCGCGGCGTTCATCGACGCGGCCACCAAGATGGGCTTGACCAAGGCGGCCGCCCGCGGGCTGGCCGATTCCTACGGCCTCATTCCGGAAAAGAAGGGGACAAAGGTCGAAGAAAAGGGATCCAAGGAATCCAAGAAGCAAGTGGACGCATTGACAAAAGCGGTTAAGGACTTGCCGAAAGACGTGCAGACTAAAGTGCTTTCCACATTCAAGCGCGACGGTATCGACGCCGCGCTGGAAGCGCTGCGCAAGATCGACGGCAAGACCGTGAAGACCTATATCGACACGATTCACCGCGACAAAGGCAAGGGTCCGGGCCGAGCGTTCGGCGGGTGGATCGACGGCCCGGGGTCCTGGACCTCGGACTCGATCCTCACCCCGCTGAGCCGTGACGAGTTCGTGATCCGGGCGAGCCGGGCGACCGCCATCGAGCGGGTGCACCCCGGGTTCCTGAGCATGCTCAACGACCCCTCGGCGCCGCTCACCTTCGGCCGCGGGCTGGCCGAGGGCGGCTACCCCGGCCCGACCGTCACCTACGCGGCCCCCGAGCGCTACAGTGTGCTGGGCGGCGCCGCTCCGGTCATCGTGCAGGAGGGGCCGCGACTGACGATTGGTAGCCTGGTGTTCGAGCCGGAGAGCGGCGAGGAACTGGCGGTGTTCACCGCGTTCATGCAGATGGCGGCCCGCAAAGCCGCGGTTGGACTCTAGGGGAACCATGGCAAGCGCATCCGTCATCGCCTCCGTTACTCAGTGGGCGCAGAACCCCTACACCTCCCCCTGGCTTTACATTTCGTTCACGAACAATGGCCCCTACAACCAAGGCATGTCTGTCGAGCGCCAGAAGGGCGACGGCACGGGCGCGATCACCACCATCGCGGGGTGGGGCTCGGACGACGGCTCGACCGGCTATTGGATCGACACCACCGCCGGCGCGGACAACTACTGGCAGTACCGCGTCAAGGGCGTGCACAACGGGACGACGTACACCAGCGCCTGGAAGAAGGGCCACACCCTCCCAGCTTCCCCGGCGCCGCTGACCCCCGTCCGCTCGACCGGCCAGGTAGCCCTGACCTGGACCAACAAGTCCGCCTCGGGGTATATCGCCTACCGGGTCTACAAGGGCGCCACCCTGCTGACCACCACGGCCGCAAACGCGAGCAGCTACACCGACGCAGCGGCAGCCAACACCGGCGCGCTGACCTACACCCTCTACGCCTACATTCTCGGCGGGATCAACCTAGAAGCGCGCAGCGGGACCGCGGGATGGGTGCCACTTTCCGTCACGCTCCCGGCGCCAGCCAAGGCCAACCCGCCGACGCTCACCCCGAGCGCCACGGCGCTGAACCTGGCGACTACCGCACTGGTCATCAACGTCGCGCACAACCCCGTGGACTACACCGCGCAGACCTCCGGCAACGTTCGGTACCGCCAGGTTGGCGGCTCCACCTGGACGACAGTTTCGCTCGGCACGGGCACGAGCATCACGGTTCCCGCGGGCACCCTGACCAACGGTCTCGACTACGAGTTTCAGGGCCAGACCGCCGGTATGGCCGGGGGCCTGTCCGATTGGTCGGCGTCCGTCATCGTCTCCGGCGCGGTCAACCCGACCACGGCGGTCACCACTCCGGCCAGCGGCGCGAGCGTCAACACCGGGACCGTCAACATCGGCTGGAACTACGCCAGCACCGACGGCCGTCCGCAGGCCGGCTGGGAGGTCAAGCTCCTGGTCGGCGGCGTGCAGGTGGACGGCGCGAGCGGCTCCGGCGCGGTGCTCTCCTGGACCTCCGGCCTGCTGAGCAACAGCACCGCCTACACCATCAACGTCCGGGTGATGAACTCGGCCGGGCTCTGGTCCACCGTGGCGAGCAGCACGTTCAATGCGAGCTTCCCGCCGCCGCCGGGCCCCACCGTCACGCCGTCCTGGGACCCCGACACTGGCCGGGTGACCCTGGCCTACGTCAACCCGGCGCCGGGCGGCGGACAGGCTGCGGCGGTCAGCAACTCGATCTACCGCTCTGGTGTCCTGCTCGCCTCGGGCCTGCCGCTCAACAGCACCTACACGGACCTGCTGCCGGCGCTGAACACCCCGGTGGACTACAAGGTGGTGGCGATCACCGCGGCGGGGTCTCCGGGTACCACCGCGCTGACGGTCACCACCACCATGACAGAACGTAAGTGGTTTTTCCTCAACGGCGGCCCTGACTTCTCGGTGCTCGCACGGCTGCGCGAGCAGGCTAGCGCCTCGGCGGCGCCGAACCTGGACGGATCACTGGTGTGGTACGAGGGCCGGCGCCTCCCGGTCGCCTACGACGGGCAGGGCTACACCAACTCGATCCGCGTTCAGGGCGACGTGCGGGGCCTGCGCGGTTCTCCAGACGACCCTAACCTGATCGGCACCTGGGAGCCGTTCGCGGCGCTGGCCGGCAACCCGGGCCGGGTCTGGTACCGCGACGTGTTCGGCCGCAGCTTCATGGCCAAGGCCAGCGCCTGGTCCATCGTCCACGACAGCCAAGGTCCGGAGGCCGCGGTCTCGTATACGGTCACCGAGGTGGACCCGACATGAGCCCGCTTCCCAACGCCGACCTCTACGGCTCCCGGGTCGAGAGCTTCCGATACGACCTGCTGGACCTGCGCAACCAGAAGGTGGACGAGCTACAGGTCTCCAGCGCTGTGTCCGGCTCGCTGGACTTCTCGACACAGGCGAACCCGCAAGGATCGGGTTCGGCCACCATCACGCCCAAGACCCCAATCAACTGGCTCCAGCAGCGCGTCCGGGTCTGGTACCTCACCAACGGCGGCGCGGCCAACGGCGGCCGCGAGGTGCCCCTGCTGACCGCCATTCCCAAGGTGCCAGACACCAACTACACCCCGAACACCAGCACACAGCAGGTGGGGCTGTTCGACTGCACCAGCGCCGTGGACGACGACCGGTTCGGGGTCTCGTTCGCGCTGCCCGCAGGGACCAACATCATCGCGGCGGCCAAAGACCTGATCGACAGCACGGGCGAGCTGGGCGCGGTGCTGGAGCCCTCCACCAAGACCCTGGCAGCGGCCATGACCTGGGACGCCAGCGCAACCAAACTGCGGATCGTCAACGACCTTCTAGCCGCCGCCAACTACTTTGCCTTGTACGCCGACCCGCTCGGCCGGCTGCGGGGGACGCCCTATGTCGCGCCGACGAGCAGGCCCAATCGGTGGACCTTTCCCGGGGATGCGACCAATCTCTACACCCCAACCCACACCGTTACTGCGGATCGCTCAGACGTGCCCAACAAGCTCACCGGCACCTCGCGGGCGCTGGAGGACGGCACCACCTGGAGCTACACCGCCACCGACACCAACCCGGCCAGCCAATACAGCTACGCCAACCGGGGGCGGTGGATCGCCGGGGACCCGCTCATTGACCTGGACGCGGCGGACGCCGCCACCCTGGCGCAGATAGTCACGCGCCGGCTCTCGGACGCCCAGCAGGTGCAGGCCACGTACTCGATCACCCACCCATGGCTCCCGTTCGGGCTCAACGACGCGGTCAGCGCAACCTTCCCGCGGCGCAACGAGACCGTGCGGGCGACCTGCCAGCGCCAGACCATCAACCTGGGCGAGGACGCCGCCCGGGTCCGCTCCGTCTTGCTGAAGGTGGCGTGATGCGCGTATCCAAGATCACCCCGGAAATGCTGGAACTGCTGCTGCCGCAGAAGCCGTCGCCGGCGCTGCTCATCCCGCGGTGGGGCGTCGTCACCAGCATCAGTCCCCTGCGCGTTCAGCTGGCCGGCGACGACGAGCCGCTACCGTTCACCCCCAAGGTGCTGGGTTCCGGCGGCATGGTGGTCGGGCGGCCGGTCTGGTGTGTGTTCCAGGGCCGGGACCTGTTCGTGGTCGCTCAGCTCGGACAGAAGGCGGGCGCCCGCGCTGTGCGCACCTCGGACGGTCCTGCGGTCGGCGCCTCCAGCTGGATCCAGCTGGACAGCTTCACCGCCAAGCCCTATGACGACGGCCCGGCCTCGGCCCCGATCATCGACGCTAGCAGCGGAGTCCTGACAATCCCCGAGGACGGCCGCTGGGCCATCACCCTATCCCTGCGCTGGCGCAACTACGGCTCCGCTTTTATCCGCCGGCTGGCCATCGTCCCCGGCACCTCCGCACCCGGCACGCCGGCCGCGATGTTCGAGGCCACCTCGGCGGGCCGGCTGACGGCATCCTGCACTGCCGAGGACTTCTACACAGCGGGCTCCACCTTCACCTTCTGGCTGTGGTCAGACACCAGCAGCAACGGCCCGTTCCCCACCGAGACGGGCGCACCGCCCACCGCCGTCACGCTGCGGCGGCTGTAGAATGCTGTGTGTGCTGCAAGCCCTGGGACGACCCCTGCGGGCGCTGCTCGACAGCCCCGCCACCGCGCTGGCGTTACTGGTCGGCGCGTACGCCGCGATTGCCTTGACCGGTGTCGTGGGTCTGTTGGCGCCGCACACGCTGTCCGCCGACCAGCGGTTCTACTACCCGAGCGCAGCGGGCGCGCTCCTGGCGCTACTGGGAGGGGCGCTGGGAGGGCTGTCAATCCCGCTGGGCATTTGGTGGCTGGAGCGCGGCGCGATCGCGTTCATGCTGGGCGCGATCGGGTGCCGGATCTATTCGCTGGCTTTCCAGCTGACGCGCGATGCGTCGCCGCTGGGTGAGGTGCTGATCAGCATCGCGTTCCTGGCGAGCATCGCGCTCGGAATGCTGGTCCGGCTGCTCTACATTCGGGGAGTCGCACTGGACCCTCGATTGTAAAGGACCGCCCGTGACCCCCGAGACCTGGGCCGCGTCGATCGCGCTGGTCGCCACTGCGCTGGGCCTGCGCGAGTGGGGGCCGGGCCTGGTGCAGCAGATCACCGGACGCGCCGGACGCGAGCGTGAGCGCATACAGGCCGAGGCCGCTCGCGTGAAGGCCGAGCGCGAGCAGGAGATCGCCGCGTTGCGTGCCGAGCGCGACGCGGCCGAGCGCGAAGCGGACGTGCAGGCGTGCCGCCGGCGTGTCCTGCAGGAGTATGTGTCCCTGCTGCGCGTGCAGCTCTACGGCGCCGGCATCACCCCGCCTGACTACCCGGATCTCTCACCCTGCCAGGGCAACCCGTTCCCGCCCTCGGGGATGCCCGGGGCCTGAGCGCCTATGCTGGGTGCCATGACTGTTCCCGCCGGCGCCGTAACCCTCCACCGCAAAGCCTTCGATCTACTCAAGACCTGGGGGTGGGGACCGTTCCTGGCCTACCGCGCCGGGTGGGAGAAGCGCGGCAACGGGCACAAGGCCCCTCGGGTGCAGGACTCGGTCATGATCCACCACACCGGCGGCGCCGCCACCTCCACGGACTACCTGATCAAAGGTGACCCCGGCCGCGACCTGCCCGGCCCGCTGTGCAACGTGCACATCGATCCCGGCGACCGGCGTATCCGCCTGCTCGGCGCGGGCCCGGCCTCGCACGCCGGGAATGGTACCAAGGCCAACTACGACCGCATGCGCGCCGGCACGGCGCCCGACTTCGGGGACATGGCCCCGCGCCGGCCGGACGGCGCCTGGAGCGCCAACAGGTACTCCGTCGGCGTCGAGGTGGACGGCGTGGGCGGCTCGCGGGAGTGGGACGAGTGGACCAAGCGGGCCGTGCTCGCGGTCTCGACCGCTTTCAACCTCGCCGGCGGCTGGGCCAAGGACGGCAAGCTCGGCCGGGTCTGGGCGCACAAGGAACACACCTACCGCAAGCCGGGCGACCCGTTCGCGGACATGGGCGTGCTGCGGGCCGCGGTGCGCGACGTCATCGCCTCCAGCGCGGTGATCGGCCCGGACAGCTCGAGCCCCGTTGTGGTGCCCGTCCTGGGCAAGCGACTGCTAAGCAAGAACGGGATCGACCGCGGGCCGGACGTTGCCGCGCTGGCAGCCCTGCTCAAGACCAAGGGCTACGACACCGGCACGCCGGCCGACGTGTTCGGCCCCAAGATGGACGCCGCGGTGCGCGCCGAGCAGGCCAAGCTGGGGCTGACCGTGGACGGCATCGTGGGGCCGCTGACGGTCACCGCGCTCAAGGGCGAGAAGCTGCCCGAGCCGCAGCCGGAAACGCCCGCTGAGCCCACCGAACCGGCGCCGGAGCCTCCGGTACAGCCCGAACCGCCCAAGGAGCCGCAGGTGCCCGCACAGCCCGAGCCGCAGCCCGTTCCGGCCAAGGTCCGGGACTTCCGTCTACTCCAGATCAACACCCTGAACAAGGAACGGTTCCCGAGCCGGCAGGGCGTCGCAAACAACAGCAAGAAGTGGCCGGACTGGCTCGCCAAGCAGAAGCCCTCGGTCATGCTGCTGTGCGAGACCAACGAGACCCGGCGCGACACCATCAAGGCCCACTCGGCGTTCAAGGGCTGGAAGTCGTGGGCGGTCGGCTACGTCTGCGTGTTCTGGGACCCGCGGCTGTGGACCCACACTCGCACAGACTCCTACGACTACGGCAACGGCATCCACGGCGCCGCGGTGGTCACCCTGCGGGACAACGGGACCGGGCTGGAGGCCGACTTCATCAGCATCCACCTGCCGCCCAACGCCGCCTTCCCGCCCGCGTGGTCCGAGGACCGCAAGGCCAAGGGCAAGCGCGACGCGCTCACCAAGTGGCTGGGCAAGGTGCTGCGGCCCGGCGTCGCGACGTTCGTCGGCGGGGACTACAACACCGAGACCCACGCGCAGGTGATGCAGTCGCTCAAGTTCTCCCGAATGACGCCGGCCGTCAACACCAACGATGCCGGCGGCAAGCTCGACGCCGTCTGGCACCGCCCGGGCAAGCGGGTCAAAACTCGGGTGCGAGGTACGCCCACCCTGCTCGACCCGCGCAATCTCGGAGACCACAAGGGGTGGCTGGTCAACGGGACGATCGAGATTCCGGCCCCCCTGCCCACCAACTGAAAGGCTTCACCGTGAAAACCGAACCCCTGGTCACCTTGGCCAGCATCACCGCCGGCGCCACGGCCCTGCTCGGGCTCCTGGTCGCATTCGGCGTCCCCCTCACCGAGGGGCAGCAGGTCGCCGTCCTGGCCGTCGTGGCCGTCGCGGCGCCGTTCGTGGTCGCGCTCGCCGGCCGCGGGCAGGTCACGCCCAACGCATCGGTGGTCGAGTACGCGAACCCCGCCAACGGCGTGGTCAAGGCCGGCGCCGCCAACGAACTGCCCACCGACACGGTCGTCCGCTCCCTGCGCAACAATGACGATGACAACGCCGGCCCCGGAGCGGGTCACGTCGGCCGCCTCGCGCATGGTGGGGATGCTCTACCCAAGCCTGAGCAGGACAACGGCCTGGGCCGGGTCATGCTCCGGCTCAAGGCCCGCGTGCTGGTGCTGCTGACCGCGTTCGCGGTCGTCTCGGCCGGTCTGCTCGGCATGTCCGCCCGGCCGGCGGTGGCCGCCGGAACGTCCGACGTGCTCGGGTGCAAGGTGGAGCACGGCGGCGCCTGGTCCCTGGACGGCGAATGGGTCAAGGTGCGGTGCACCGGCGTCAAGTTCAGCAACCCCAAGAAGTACGGCAAGCACAGTTACCGGGCGTTCGTCTGGTGCGACCGCCTGGGCTGGCAGTCGGACCGCAAGGACGTGGGCAGCTGGGAGAACAGCGGCACCAGCGTGGCGCGCTGTGACGCCATCGGAGACTGGGGCGCCGTCCGCTGGGGCTACGAGTGGCGATAGTCCCCGCACCCAACAGCAGACCCCCGCTCGGGCTTCCGGGCGGGGGTCTGCTGTTGGGTCAGCGGCGGGATCGGTGCAGGTGGTAAAGCATCGCGGCGAACACCACGAGGACGAGGAACAGGATGCCACCGGCGTTCGTCAGGGTCGGCAGGTCGATCACCAGATCGACCGCGAGGGGCGCGGCGAGCAGAATACCGGACGCGGGCTCGATGATGGCGCTCACGATGCACCGCCGTCGCCGTCGCCGTCGCCGTCGCCGTCGCCGTAGCCGTCGCCGTCGCCGTCGCCGTAGCCGTCGCCGTCGCCGTAGCCGTAGCCGTCGCCGTAGCCGTAGCCGTCGCCGCAGCCGTAGCCGCAGCCGTCGCCGTAGCTCGTCTGCGACCGCGACTCGATGGCGATGGAGGGAGCGGACATCTGTACGGTCACAGCACTGCCGCCCACTTGTCAGGGTCGCAGTCGAGCAGCGCGACCGTCGTCAAGGGGTGGATCTCGACCCGGCCCGCGGGGTCGAGCACGGTGTCGGAGGTCGGACCGCCGGCGGCGAGCTCGCCCAGTCCGCGCGTGGTGCCCCAGCGACGGATCACGCGGGCATTGGTGAGCACGATGCGGGATTCGTCAGCCTCGTAGTGGCCGACCATGCACCAGCCGCGCTGCAGGATCACGATCTTGATGGGCGACGGTTCCTGCGCGCGATACTGGTCACCCCGCACGTACAGGATGCCATCAACGGTGAGTGTGGTGGGTGTGGTGGACATGACAGTCCCCTTCCTTGTGTGGGCGAACGCCGGACGATCCGGAGCTCCAGAGAGGTCATGTGGGCGGAGGCTGGGCCGCAGGGGGATTCGGCCCGCGGGCTGGGTTGTCCCACTCGCCGGCGGCGGGGTGGAAGTCTGCGGGCCGCTCGGTTGCGCACCTGGTGCCGTCGCCGTAGTAGCGCCGGGCTCGGGAGCGAGACACCACCCGACCGCCGGGAACGTCGTAGCGCATTGCCACGCTCGGCGGATACGGCGGGTCTGCTATGCACAGGGTCGCCGTGGGAATCACTTGTCCTCGGTGCCGGGCCAGCCCTTGGCGGCTGCCAGCACGGCCCGCGCGGCGTAGCTGTTGGGCGTGCGCGTGCCAATCTCCCACCTGTAGTAGGTGTCGGCGGGCACGCCGAGCTTGGTGGCCGCTTCGGCTCGGGTGAGCCCGGCGCGGACGCGTTGGTCGGTCAGTTCCTCGCGGAACGGCTTGTCGGTCACTGGTGTGATCCCTTCGGGTCAGTCTTGCTTCCACGCGTCCGGAGTGGACACGCGGGCCTTGAGTGGAGTGCACGCCCACGGTTGGTTCTGGGGCACCGGGGTCACCGTGAACTGGAAACCGTCCTCGGCCTGCCAGACGGTCGCCCAGCGGTGGCGGCTGACCTTGTACCGGAACACGGCGTCCACCTTCTCGACGGTGTATTCGCCGTCGCGGTCCATGGTCAGACACGCGATCCGGAAGTCGGTGGTGGTGACCAGCCGGACTTTCGCCCCGATCGTGCCGACCTGGATCGGCGTCTCGCGGGTGTCGCCCGCGTGGGCGATGGCCGTGGTTCCGGGCAGGATGCTACCCGCGAGGATGGCGGCGGCGGCCACGGTCAGGGTCAGGGAGCGGTTCATTGGGGTCCTTTCGGTTCGGGTGCCGGTGTCGA
>WBZS01000610.1_pt1 | contig 40778 bp, 32 predicted proteins | sample 5204201 | NCBI WGS metagenome assembly WBZS01 (sample SAMN12344357, study PRJNA552823) | activated sludge metagenome | biome: Activated sludge suspended growth; feature: Nitrification reactor; material: Wastewater; isolation source: activated sludge from nitrification reactor of wastewater...
GCATCATCAATGCCAGTCGGTCGATTCCGCCAAGACGCCTTGTGTACCTCACTGCCACCGCATCGAACCAACCGCAACGTCGCGGCCGGCCCGTCGTTGTTCCGAACTCTTTTCCCTTCTGGCGAATTCGTTCGCCCAGTTCGTTTTTCAGTTCGGTCGGAAAAGGGCCGCCGCCAACGCGTGTGCTGTAGGCCTTCGCGACACCAATCGATTTCGTCAGCCATTTTGCCGCCACGCCAGATCCTGCGGAAATCCCCACACCGGAGCTATTGCTGCTGGTGACAAAGGGAAACGTACCATGGTCAATGTCCAGCAATGAGCCTTGAGCGCCTTCGTACAGTATTCGTTTGTCTTGCTCCACCAGATCCAGCAAGACGCGCGTCGTGTCGAGAATGTAAGGTCTTAGCTGTCGAATGTAGTCGCGAAACTCTTCAATGATCGCTTCAGCATCGAGGTCGACGGTACCGTCAGGTGACATGGCCTTCAGCACGGGAATTTTGGCAGCCGCAATTTCGCGGACGCGTTCCGCAAAATCCGGTCGCAAAAGATCCGCCAGTCGAACTGCATAGCTCCGCCCTACTTTGTCGCGATAACAAGGGCCGATTCCACGCAAAGTCGTGCCAATATTATTGTCGCCAGTAACTGCGACGTTCCATAAGCGGTCCTCGATGAGATGCCACGGCATGACAACGTGCGCCCGATCGCTCAAGAGCAATCTCCCTTCAATATCGAGTCCTCGCTCGACCAGCGAGTTGATCTCGCGCAGAATCGTGGCCGGATGTACAACGACCCCAGCGGCCACGATGTTCAATACATTTTCGTTGATGATTCCACTTGGTATGTGATGCAGCTTGTAGACTTGGTCGCCAACGACGACCGTGTGTCCTGCATTCGCGCCGCCTTGATAGCGCACGACCACATCCATGTCTTTGGTCAGCAGGTCGACCAACTTCCCCTTCGCTTCGTCCCCCCATTGGAGGCCGATAATGCAAGTCCCAGCCACTGAAAATTCCTGTCAAGACAAACGATGTAAAGCACCAGTTTACGTTTTATCGCTATAGTGGGTCAATCAGCCACGCGAAACCGTATTGACGGGAGTAGCGCGTCCATGAAAACGGAAAATCCGGTCATTTCGTCGCCAACTTTTGACGCCCACGCATTCTTGTTCATAATGGGATGAAAGAAATTGAGCGAGAGGTAGCGTTTGCGCCTCGACTTCAATTCCATTATTTGCAATTTCAGGGGACATCCTCGATCGATGAAAATCTACGTCACCTTTTTTTTGTTTGCTCTTACTTACATTGCAATGGGTCCGGCGACAGGCCAGGAAAAGTCTCAGGCCCCACGGAGAAATCGAGAAAACCCCGGAGCAACGATCCGTGGCTCGGTTGTGCTGCCAGAACGCTTCGCAAATGCCCTCAAAGTCGACGAACTTCCGGCAGGTCTGGTTGAACAAGTTGAATTGCCGCCCCCGCCCTTGCCGGAAAACTGGGCTCAATTAAAGGCCGAAGAACAAAACAAATGGTGGAGCGAGTTTCAAGAATCAACAGCCGGCAAAGAATTTATTGCCAAACGCCAAGAATTATTGGCGGCTGCTAAAACGTTTGAGATCCGCATCGAACCGAACGGCGACTTCATTGTTTACGACGTGTCCCCCGGTGTTTACAGCCTTCAAGGTCGCGTGGATAAGGAAGTCAATTCTGTGTTTCATGCTTTTGAGATCTTTGGCAAGCTAACGGTCGCGGACAAAACCGATGAAATCGTCGCGGGCAAAATAGAAATCAGCGTTACTCCGTTGTGGGAGAACGGCCAACTGGCGCCAGCCTTGATTGCGAAGAAAATTGACGAAGCTGCCTTTGATATCAAATCGTTGGCCGGCAAAAACGTGCTTGTTCTGTTTTGGCTACTCGACAGTCCCCCATCGGTGCAGTTCCAAAATTCGCTCCTCAAAGACCTTGAAGAAATCGCGGCAAACCGCCAAATCGAACTCGTTTCAGCTTGTCTGGAAACCGATGCCGGCAAGGTGAAAACATTCCTTGAACAAAACCCGATCAAAGGCACCGTGGTGCTGTGTGGCGATTGGAACGATGAGGTCGCCCAGACCTTTGGCCTCCGCAGTTTTCCTTCGCTGTGGTTGATTGGGCCCGATCAGAAATTAAAGATGACCGATTTCGAATTTGGTGTGGCGCGAGGCCTGAGTAAACTTCCGTTAAAAGAAATTATCGCGCATTCAATTGATGGAAAACCCATTCCCAACTATCCGCCACCTCCGCCAACGAACGAGAACGATAAGGCTGACGCAGGAAAGGTCGGCAAATAATCCGACCGCTGGAGCGAAAGCAAAATGAACAGCAATAAATCGCTGCGCGAAAAGGCTCTGGCGGCTCGCCGCAGTCTGCCGCCGTCGTACCGGCAGGTCGCGTCTAAAAAAATTGCTGCAACGATCATTGATTTGGTAGCCTTTCAATCCGCTACACGCATCGGAATCTTTTTGCCAATGCCCGACGAAGTTGACGTTCGCCCGATCATCGAGCGAGCCTGGCTGCAAAACGCGCAGGTATTCGTACCCTACATTGTGGGGAAACAAAAACCCCTTAAGTTTTTGGCCTACGAACGGAACGCGAAATTGACTCCTAACCGGAGCGGAATTGCCGAACCCGACCCGGCGACGACGGTGGACATTGGTCCAGCCGAGTTGGACTTTGTCGTCACCCCGCTCGTTGCCTTTGATCGATCCCGCTCGCGAATCGGGATGGGTGCCGGCTACTATGACCGGACATTTGCCTTCCTTCAGAATGCGACCGCGTCAAAACCATTTCTCTGCGGTGCCGCCTTTGCAATTCAAGAAGTCGTCGCGATCTCTGCCGAGAGCTGGGACATTCCATTGCATCAGATCGTCACTGAGTCCGAAACCTTCGGTCCAGGTTGATTCGGCGGTCAAATTTTTGCTCTTTCTTCCCCTCCACCGGCGTTCTATTTGGACGCGAACTGTCTCAACAATCCGCATTGAGGACAGCGGAAGGCAATAATAGGAATCATCAATTTTCCGTCGAGTTTCAGATTACCCCAAAAGGTCACACCGGTTCCATGACCGGGATGCCAATGGCTGCGGATGGTCTGAGCATGGTGGTCTGGAATGAAGCCCATTTCCATTTCTTCTCGGCAATCTGGGCAGGTGTGTACTTTTGACATCAGCATTTCCAATGTTTACTTTTGTTGACTACTGGACTTTGGAATACGTGAACTCGCCTGACGATGTTCATCATAACCGAGGAATCGAGTGAATTGGAAAATCTGGCGGCCAAATGACGGATGATCGCGCACATAGCCACGCTTTTTTTTAATCCGAGCATCCGGAGTCTGTTGGCGATTGAAAGACAAACAAAAAAACTGGCAGTGCTTGGGCACTGCCAGTGTCAATTCTGCACGATACTCGAGTGGAAAAAATGTCTGAATGAAGGGGTGGCCGACACTCGTCGTCAATAAAAGTCCGGGCAATTTAATCTTGCAGCTTGTTGATTTCGCTGCCGGCACGAGTCGCCAAGGCCTGGAATACAGCCCCGTCGACCGTATCCGAAATCAGCCTTGCTGAACCATCTGCAAAAGCAAAGTTGGCACCGACCTTGTGGTAGCTGCGAAAGTCCTCAAAGTGACCATCGCGATGGTTCGGTGGATGATCGGCCGAGCCCACAACGCGTCCAAATGGTTCGTCAATATGCTCGTCAACACCGACCCACGACATGTATCCCAAATCGTTTCGGCGTTCACCCAACATGATCGTGTTGCTTTGGCCATCCAGAATGTCTCGAAACTTGATTTTACTGTTCCAGAAAAATGTTCCGTTTCCAGCCGACGGATCGTCATGCAGTTCATTGGATCCAAAGACTCCAGAAAAATTGCAACGCCCAACCCATAGCTCCGTATGTGGCAAGGGCATGCCGGGCGAAGGAATTGCACTTCCGCTGATTGGTTCCTCCAAATTCACAAGATCTGGAGCGGGATCTGACGGACACTGGAAAACAGGAATCAACGTCTTCAAGATCTCCTCATGGCTTGGGTCGTCGATAGCCAATTGGAAATTGATATGGTTGTAAACATTGGTCGCGTCGCATTGATTGAGTAGATGCGTCGCCCACCCCCAACCGGGCCCCGCCGCGGGATCGATGTTGCTGTCCGATTTCCAGCCGGGCGGCAAACGCCCAAAGCTGCCCTCGTGATTGAATGCCGCAATTCCTAACTGACGAATGTTGTTTAGACATTGCGTTCGCCGTGCAGCCTCGCGGACCGACTGAACTGCTGGCAACAGCATCCCGACCAAGATCCCGATGATGGCGATCACCACCAATAACTCAATTAATGTAAAGCCCTTATTGTTTTTTTTCATGTACGCACCGTTTTGGATAAATGATTTCAGATAAAGCCGATTTTGAAACGAAGAAAAAGATCGCGCAAAAAAAGACGAGATTTACTCCGCGGACGGAGTTGCGCGCAAACGTGTCAACGGACTATGAAATCGCAGGCGGTGCGCGACTGCGGTAAAATCCTGAGAATTGTCGGCAGACGGAAGCGTTCGTTGCCATTGTCGTGGAATAGGCAACAGCACCAGGGCTCCAGTCAAAAACTCCAGCAGGAGTAGCAACATGCGTCGCCAACAGAGAGCAAATCAAACAGTGACCTATGACGTCATCGCCCGCCTCGCTGGCAACTACAAGCGAAACCAAGTTGGCCCGCGAATCCAAGTCGGCCCGCGAGTCGGTCACATCTGGCTTGGCCGATTCAGAATGAAGAGCACATGCGCATGTGGCGTTGGAAACATGATTGCCGTGGGTAGACTCGCAAGCGGAATCACCACAACCGCGGTGGTGGTGGGCAACAGCCAACCAATTCGTCACCAGCAAAACTGGCAACAAAAGTGCGGCGGTCCAATTGAAGGGGGCTTTGCGGTTCATTTCCCTATTATTCTGGTCAAACCGACAAAATTCAAGTTGCAAGTTCCCAGGCAAGGCAAAAATCTGATTTTCTTGAACCGAATAGCGACCGCGACCTCAATGCTCCCCTGACTTTCGGGGAATATCCGCAAAACCGGATGCAAACCGACGCGATTCAACTTTCCCTTAAAATTGCCTCGATTAGTTTTTCAGGGCAGTGAAAGGAAGTGTCCGGGAGTCGGGATTTGAGACCCGCCCGGCAGTACGGTTGTAAAAACGGTTGCTCATCAAATACTCCATCGCAAAGACAACGCACAGCATGGCGATGATCAGCGGATAGAACTCTTGCCCAGTTCGACTGGTGCCCTGTTGTCGTTCGACCTCAAGTTTTTGGGTCGCCAATTGATAACGATTGGCGCCAAAGAGCTTGTCAAGTTGTTCCATACCGATTCGCGTCAGGTCTGTCGCGGCGGGCGGGAGATTCGTGCTGAACCCACGAATAATCGCCAGATCGTCTTTAGTCCCCTTAAGTCGATAATGACCGGGCATGTCGGTGAATTTGTAACGAACAAAATCATTACCCGCTTGGATTCGCGTGGGGGCTTGATCGAGATTAGGTGTAAACAAGGTGTACGAATCAGGATATTTGCGCAAGTCATTTTTTAGCGTTGCGACTTGGCCCGTTTGGATGTTCAACGTGTCTTGTTGAACGGTTGCCAAGTAGTAGGTGATCTGCTTGAGGATCGCGAACATCGCCCATGAATCGTAGCCGACACTTGGTCCAAGGAGCAGGCGATTCCATGCCTTGTTGGATCGCGGCTCGGTAATGGGAGTGGTCATTGTGATTATCCGACCGCTGCCGATCCCGCGTTCGACGACAGCAGGTTCATGGTTGCTGTATTCCAAGATAACTTGCGTGGGAAACTCGGGACTAGTGTCCACCAGTAAACCCCAGTGGAAATAGACTGGGTACTGATGCCAAGGGAAGCTCGTGTCGGCGCGGCGGATCAGTTTGAAGATCGGATGCGAAAGGTCTTTGGGACTGAGGTGCCACAAGGTGCGTTTGGAGTCTTCGATGTCGAAGGGCCGCTCGAACAAAACGTTGACTTCGCCACCCAGCACGACTTTTGCTGACGGGGAGGTGAAGCTGTTGTCGATCGACGCACCGCGCCGTGCGTTGTTGCCCAGAAAAACTCCCAAGCCACCGCCTTGCGCGACGAATGCCCGCAAGGCCTGCCAAGTTTCTTCAGAAATCGGCGTAGGGTCAAGCAAATAAACCGAGTTGAATTGCGAAAGATTGAAGTCGAGCAGTTTGTCGGGAGTGGTCGCTTCGACTTCAAAGGGAGCCGCGCCAACGCGCACCAACGATTCGCTGCGTAATATGCCGGTAAGAAAAGTGGTTTCGACACGTGGCGGAGCAGCCACCAGTACTCGCCAGGCATCACCTACCTCGACGGTAAAATGACGTCGATTGTCAATTTCCAAGCCATCGCCGCCGATTACCGACAGCGTTCCATTATGGACTCCCACCGGGAGCGTTTGACCGAGTTGAACGCTGATATTCATTGCCCCTTGAGCCGGAACCGTTACCGATTCCGTTTGGATCCAGAAATCATTGGGGACGACAGTCTTGTTGTCTTGAATCACTGGCAGTCGGTTGTCGGGGCGTTCCACGGCCAACTGAATGGTGCGTTGTTCGGCTTGGCCGGAGGAAACGATGCTGGCGGCCAGATTTAGCTTCGAAGAAGTCGAAAGCCGGTCGGCTTCGAGTCTAATTTCGCTGATCGCGAGATTGATCGGTTGCGGCGTACCCACGTCGATGACGAAGACCGATGTGTTGGCTGATTCTTTGAGCTTGGCCTCCATTTCAACGGAACTTGCCCAGCCGGGTTGAGTCAGGTCGGTGACCACGTAGATTTCGCGCCGTTCGAAACTCGCGTTCTTCATGAAATCAAAGCCGCGACGGATCACTTCAGGCAAAGTCAGGGACTGATAGGCAACACCGAGCGTCTCGATTCGTTTCTTGGCGGCGGCCAAATCCACCGAATAAAACGGCGCTGAATTGGCCAGGTCCATCACGGAAATTTGGCTATCGGGTGGCAATTGCGACAGGATCCAATGCGACATTTCTTGGCCGCGGCTGAGGTTGGAAACATTTTCACGGACGTAGGTCATTCGCGGCGAATTGTCGACGATGATCAAGGCCGTGACGGGCTCGGCAGAATTCCCGATGGCAGCAGTGGAGCCCAGAAACAGAGCGCGATATCCGAGATACCCAGCCGTTGCGAGGCATGCCAAACAAATCAATACGAGCAAGCGACGAAGCAACTGAGAACCGCGTTTCCCAACTTTGGCCATCACGAAAAAGACGGCGGCCAATATTGCAAGGAACCCGAAACCGACGACTCCCAGCCAATGTTGGAAGTCCGCTTGCGACACGGACGGACCAGCCAATGCCAGTGCGAGCAACAGAATTATTAGAGCTCGTAACGCCAGCAGCAACCAATGGCGAACCTTCAATTGCCGCCGTGTCGCCAAATGCTGCTCACGCAAAAAACGAATCGCTGGGAAGATCGCGACCTTGGGTTTGGGTTGCATCAAGAAATGTAAAACGATCGGTACCGACAAAAGTGCGGCTCCCAACATCAACACGATACTGTTGGCCAGAATCATGGTTAGGTCCTTAACCGCCGGTGAATGAGGTACTCAGTCAAGGCCTTGTCAAATTGCATGCTGGTATCAAGCGGCAGGTAATCCACTCCAGCCTTCTGCGACCTTCGTTTCAGATCGTCTCGAAAATCCTGAACGGCTTGCAAGTAAGACTCCCGTACGCCGCTGGCATCTGTATCAAGTTCGGATTGTGTTTCTGGATCGGTAAATTTAAACGTCCCGCGAAACGGAAAGTGGACCTCAGCCTCGTCCATGATGTGAAACAAAATGATGTCGTGTCCGGCGTATGACAATTGAAACAACATCTCCAAATCAGCCGGATCGTTCATCAACAAATCGGAAAAGATCATCAACAGACTTCGCTGCCGCAACATCGAACCAATTTGCTGGCTGCACTTGGCGAAGTTCGAGCGACCAGCAGGTCGGGTTCTGGCGAGCACCGACAGGATATTCGAAAGTTGAGCACGCTTGGCTTTGGGCGCCAGGCTTTCGCGGACGGCGTCATTGAACGTGATCAAACCGACCGGATCCTGTTGCATGACCATCAAATAGGTCAACGCCGCCGCCAGACATATTGCGTAGTCAAACTTGGTCAATTCCTGGCGGTAGGTGTAGTCCATGGAGTGGCTGAGATCCATGATCAAATAGCCATTCAAATTGGTTTCCGCTTCGTACTTTTTGATGTAGTACTTGTCGGTTTTTGCGAAGACCCGCCAATCGATGTTTTTCGGATCGTCACCGGGGGCGTAACGTCGGTGCTCGCTGAATTGAACGCTGAAGCCATGCAAAGGACTGGCATGCAGGCCGTGCAAAAACCCCTTCACGACGAATTGAGCACGCAGATCGAGGCGTTGGATCTGGTTGATGACGTTCGGCTTAAGGTATTTTTCGACCGACATTTTTCGTGGTTATCGTGCGGAGTCTTTGGCGTACTTGTCAATTTTTGGTTCGGGGATCAGCTTGAGCAATTGTTCGATAATTTTTTCGCTGCTCATTGCGTTGGCTTGAGCTTGGAAATTCGTGCTGATTCGGTGGCGTAAGACTGGTACTGCGACCTTACGAATATCATCGACTGATACGGAGAAGCGACCGTCCATCGCCGCCATGGCCTTGCCTCCAGCGATCATGAATTGTCCTGCACGTGGTCCGGCTCCCCAATCCACAAGTTCCTTCACAAAGTCTGGTGCAGTAGCATCAGCGGGGCGCGTGGCCCGGACGATTGCGGCGACATATTTAATGATGTAGTCCGTGACGACTACGGACCCTACCAGCTTTTGCAAGTTCGCAATGGCCTTGGCGGAGAGAACCTTGCGAATTTCGGGTTGCTCGGAATTGCTGGTGGCCGAAAGAATCTTTTCTTCTTCCGCCGCGGTTGGATAGCCGACTTTGATATTGAACATGAAGCGGTCGAGTTGGGCCTCGGGGAGCGGATAGGTGCCTTCCTGTTCGATCGGGTTTTGAGTGGCGATCGTAAAGAATGGATTCGGCAGCTGGTAGGTTTCGCGCCCCACGGTAACTTCACGTTCCTGCATGGCTTGAAGCAACGCCGATTGCGTTTTTGGCGGAGTTCGGTTGATTTCGTCGGCGAGCAAAATATTGGTGAAGACGGGGCCTTCGACGAAGCGGAAACTGCGGCGGCCTTGGTCATCCTCGTCGAGGACATTGGTTCCCGTAATGTCGCTGGGCATCAAGTCCGGTGTGAATTGAATGCGTTTGAAAGTCACATCCATGATTCGTGCGATCGTGCTGACCATCAATGTTTTTGCGAGGCCGGGAACACCCTCCAGCAAACAATGCCCGCGGGTGAAGATTGCCGCAAAAAGTTGCTCGATGACTTCATTTTGCCCGACGATGACCTTGTGGAGTTCCTGCTCCATGACTACACGGTGCTCGCGGAATTCTTGCAATACGTCGGCGAGGCTTTTCGGTTTTCCTGACACGAATTTCCTTTCTCGAATCCTAAAATTGACCAATCACTGGGTGGCGGCCATTCACTTTGAGCTTAATTCAAAACCGAGCAAACAAACGTCGAAACCCTAATTGCTGCGAAAGCAGTATAATTCGTCTGTGATCCCGATAGTTTCAAACGGCTTGCGGTTCTAAAGCTTCAGCGTTGGCCTTTGTTTTAACAAAACTTGCGTCGAAAGACGACATGAGGCTTGATTCCCGTGTTCTATTTTGAAAAAGTCTGAAATGACTTTGGCTTTCACGATGGAAGTGGCAAGCAAAATCGGCGGGGTAATTTTTCGACGAAATAGATTAGGCTGAACGAATCAGACTTGAATGCCTGTCGTGGCAACGAGAAAATGGAAGAAAGGAGTGGGACATGAGATCGCGCATCATTTTGAACTTGTTGTTTGCTTTGGTATCGCTCATGGTCGGCGCGGAGGCTTGGTCACAGGCCCCCAACAAATCGATTTTTATTGACCCGGCGGCTGCCAAACAAAGCATCCGGAAATCGATCAACTTCCTCTTTTCCAGGATGACGGAGGACCATTGGAATGAGATGTTTGCCAAAAATTCGGGAGGAGTTACTTCGCTGTGCGTCCTCGCACTCTTGAGCGCCGGCGAATCACCGGACGAGCCGCGAATCGCCAAGGCATTGCGATTCTTAGAGAACACTCCAAACCCGGATCAACGATCTACCTATGCGGTGTCATTGCGTATAATGGTGATGTGTTTGGCTGACCCGTTCAAAAAACGCTACGGCCAAAACATTCGAGATGATGTGGATTGGCTGGTTGAACAACAAATGGCGAACGGCGGTTGGTCGTATCCCTGGGGTGGGGAGGACCTGTCGAACACCCAATTTGCTTTATTGGCGCTGCATGAGGCCGCCCAATTAGGAATCGCCGTGGGACCGGAAATCTGGACCAATGCTAACCAATATCTTGATCGTTGCCGCGGGCGGGGAGGCGGCTTCGGCTATGGCAGCAGCCATGCTTCCGGGATTACGGGCAGCATGACCTGCGCAGGAATTTCGTCCCTCATCATAGTTCGTGAAAATCTGTTGCAGGCGAATGACTTTCTCAAGGATGGCAAAATCGATTGTTGCCAGGAATTTCCCAGAGACGAACGACTAATGCGAGCAATCGATTGGTTAACGGGTCGTTTTTCCGTGACCTCGAATGCAGGTACGCAAAGCAACAAATACTATTACCTGTATGGACTCGAGCGCGCTGCGCGGGTTGCCGGCCTCAGGTTCTTTGGAGATCACGATTGGTATCGGGAAGGGTTGGCGCATTTGATTGCAACTCAGAACCAACAGTCAGGCGCTTTCGATGAAAATGAAAGCGCTGTCGGCGGGAGTTTTCCAGAAGTTCAAACGTCGTTTGCCCTTTTATTTATGGCCAAAGGGCTTCGCCCCATTTTGTTTGGCAAGTATCAATACACGGACGGTGCAAACTGGGATCGACATCCGGATGGAGTTCATTACCTGACGCGGGAAACGGAAAAGCTCTGGGGCTTTCCGATGAATTGGCAGACCATCCGTAGCCAAGATGCAACGGTCAATGATTTGCTCGAAGCGCCGATTATTTTTTTCTCGGGCCGAGAATCGTTTAGTTTGAGCGACGACCGCAAGAAAGCACTCAAAAGCTATGTCGAAAACGGCGGATTCATTTTTGCCGAAGCTTGTGGAGGCGAAGGGTGCGGTGACGCAAGTGGCTTCGATAAATCATTCCGCGATCTTCTCAAGGAAATTTTTCCCGATTCGGCCCTTGAACCGCTCGCGAAAGACCACCCGGTGTGGACCGCCCAACTCCCTTTGCAGCCCAACCCTGATCGTCCATTGCTCGGCCTCCAGAACTGCTGCCGAACGAGCGTGATTTATTGTCCGGCGAATTTGAGTTGTCACTGGCAACTTGATCGTCCTACATTTATGGAACAGCTGCCACGGAAAATCAAAGACGATATTGTTTGGTGCCGCAATGCTGGAATCAACGTTGCCGCATACGCAACGAACCGCGAATTGAAAGTGAAACTGGAAACTCCGAAAGTTTACGACAACTTGAAGAGCGTTTTGGTGGAACAATCTCTGGTTTTTCCCAAACTTGCCCACAACGGCGGCAGTGACGAGGCCCCAACGGCTTGGAACGCTGCCCAGCGCGAATTTCGGATACGAAGCGGTTTTGACGTTGACCTCGAAAAGAAAATTATCCCCATCGACTTCGAGCAGATGGCGAACTACCCGGTTCTCTTTCTGCATGGTCGACGCAAGGTGTCCTTCAATGCCGATGAACGTAAGGCCATCAAGACGTATGTCGAGGGGGGGAATCTGCTGCTGATCGATTCAATTTGCGGCACTCCAGAATTTTCGGAATCCGTAAAACGTGAACTCCTGGAGATTTTCCCCAATCAATTGCAGCCAGTCGAGGCCGGCGATCCCTTGTGGAGCGATAAGTACGGAGGATATTCGCTGCAGGCGGTGACGCTGCGGATTCCAGATCCACGGCAGGCAGGCGGTGCTCGAACAGAAAAGACCTCGCCAAAAATGCAAGGCGTCAAGATCGACGGGCGCTGGGGATTAATCTTCTCAACCTACGATTTGAGTTGTGCGCTGGAGCATGCCGCTGCCAATCAATGCCCGGGTTACCCGACGGAGGACGCGGTCAGAATTGTTGCCAACATTTTGATCTACGCGTTGAGTGTCGATTAATCGCACGGGTGGGTTCACGTTAACTTGACGGTGTTTCTCGCCTGAGTGACAATTGGTGTCAGACAGTAGCAGCGGTCGTCGTCGAATGGACAGCCTCGTCAAAACCTGCAAACTGCATCAAATATTTGCTTGAATCAGGATAGCAATGGCCAGCAAAAAACTTGGTCCCTATGAGATCTTAGGCGTCTTGGGACGCGGCGGGATGGGAACCGTTTTTAAAGCGCGACACGAGACGACGGGCGAAATCGTGGCCGTGAAGGCATTGTCGAATTCAGCTTCCGACGAAACCCACTTTCGGCAGCGATTTGAAAGTGAAATCCAGGCGCTGCTCAAATTGAATCATCCGAACATCGTCCGCATCTTAAGCTTCGGTCAGGAAAAAGGAACTCTATTTTTCGCCATGGAATTGGTGGAAGGCAAAAGCCTGTTTCATCTTCAACGCGAGGTCAAAAAATTCGACTGGCGCGAGGTGCTGAGGATCGCGCGAGATGTCGCCTCGGCCCTCCGACACGCTCACGATCGAGGCATCATCCATCGCGACATGAAACCCGGAAACCTGATTCGCAGTACCACTGGCGTACTCAAGGTCGCAGACTTCGGGATTGCCAAAAGTTTCGGGGCCAGCAACGACACACGCGACAACGTCATCGGCACACTCGATTTTATGAGTCCGGAACAAGCCGCGGGAAAGCCGGTGACTGTCCGTTCGGATTTGTACAGCCTCGGGGCAGTGCTCTATACCCTGTTGGCTGGCCAACCGCCCTTCGCTGCGAATTCGATTGAAGAATCCTTGCGAAATCTGACGCGAGTCCCCGCGCAGCCTATTCGGGAACGTGTTCCAAACGTCCCTGAAGAACTTGAAATGCTGATCGCCGAGTTGCTCGAGAAGAAACCAGAGAACCGAACCCCGACCGCATTTGCCTTACTCCGAAAACTGGACTACGTCGAGCAAGTTCTGCGAGTGAATAGCGAAGCCAAAACGGCTCACGGAATTGACGATACACCCGATGATCCGAAAGAGAGTTTCCTGCTGGGAGAACCGGAAAACAACCTCGCCAAGACAAACGAATCGGCCAAACAAAAATCCATCCGTCCGATCGCTGAGACCGCGAAGACACGAGCAAACAAAGAAACGGTGATTCTAAAACAGGATGTCGAAAGACTGCCCGGCGTCGATGACTTGCAACTGGCGGAACCGGAGGAGAAGCCGGATTATTTCAAAACGGTCACTGAGAAAACACGGGAGGCCTACACCGCAGTCGGTTCACCAGCCGAACACACGTCCGGAGTCGGTTGGCTTCCGATATTCTTGTTGCTGGTCGCGCTTGTGGGAGCCGGTGGATACGGAACCTATTTGGTCACTCGCCCCCCAACGGCGGAACAACTTTTTGAAAAAATCGAAGCCGGTGCCACTGTTCCAACCATGGTTATTACAGAAATCGAAAAATTCTTGAGCCTATATCCGAATGACGAACGAATTCCTCAAATCCGTGAACTGGAAAAAGTCGCCAAAGTGATGGCGTTTCACAACAAATTGGTGGTCCGCGCGCGACTTCCGGGCGAAAGTCGTCTTAGCAGCCTTGAACAAAAATTCGTTTCGGTCATGGATGTGGTTCGCGAAAATGCCGCAATCGGATACCCGCAGCTCGACGCCTTCGTGACTCTCTATGATGCGGGCGAAAAAACGCCGCCGGATAGCGTCGAAGTCGTGCAGGCCGCAAAAACCATGTTGCAAAAGGTACGCGGAGATGCCAAGAAAGAGGTGAATTGGAGCCGTGAACAAATTACCGAGGCTCTCGACCGCGCTGCAAACGAACCAGACAAGGCCGCGGAGATTTACCGTTCGATTATTAAAATGTACGAAAGCCATGAGTTTGCGAAAGACCTCGTCGCCACAGCTCGCGGGAGACTCGCAAAGCTAGAAAACTAGTTCAGAAGAGTACTAACATGCACGCCAACGCTAATCCCGATGATTTGCCCGGAAATGTCGCGCAGCCAACGTCGCTGAATTGTTCGTATTGCGGAAAACCCTACGTCTTGACGAAATCCAGCCACCGGCCTTTCTGCGGACCACGTTGCCAACAACTCGACTTGCGAAATTGGCTGACGGAATCCTATGGCTTGCCGCACGAAAGCGGGCCCGAATGCCACCTGACCGACCCCGATGACGAGTTTGACGAAGCTTGATTTCTAATTCGCCCCGTTGGTTGAAGTAGCGGAAGCGATTCTCACGACAACTGAATTGTTCGCTTCCGTTTCTACACTAATTTGCACGCCCAAAAAACGCTTGATGATCTCCAAATGGGTTAGCGAATGCTGAGTCAATTTTGTCGTGCGATATTCGTGGGCGATTCCCGTTTGGGCAACCGCAATGGCCAAGGGCAACATCCATTGATCGGCCAGATGTTCGCCGACTGGCGCGGCAAGCCTTAAATAATTCCGCATATCGCGAACTGCGTCTGCCGCGACTCTTTCTGCCGGCAAGCCAATCCGTCCGATTGCCGTCGAAATCTCCGTGACGTTCTCCCAGGCATTTTCGATCATCACAATATTGCCTGGGCCCGCACTCGGGACGTCGAGCGCTATGCCTTCTTTCGCTGACCAACCAAGGCGACGGACAGCCGTATCGACCTCCCGCTCAGCAATGTTCAACGGCAGATTGGCAACCAGCGCGGTGACCTGGCGAGTGAGAAATTGCCCCCGCTCCATCAGGTCGAATCCACGCAGTTTCTCCGGTTGCACGTGCAACTCGATGCGACCTTGCCCCGCTGGATAAAAACCATATCGCCAAAGAGTTGCGGAAATCTGCGGGCCGAGGCGACAAACCAGCGGCAAATAGACTCTCGCCAAGTAATCGAATGGCGGTGCCCAAGTGTTATGAGTGCCACCGTCAATTGTGATAGTTGACGGACCATTCGCAACCATTAACGCAGGCAAAACGGTTTGCGCGACGAGCGTCGTCCCCCCTGCGGTTTGGACATCGAAATGGTAAACGCCGGGGAAAATACCAGATGGACGAAAAGCCAGGTCGCGCGAACCAACTTCCGCCCCCTCGATTTGTGCACAACCCACTCGAGCCGCAACCTTACAAGCGGTGAGGTGTTGGTGTTTCAGCCCAGGTTTGTCTCGTTTCGCGCGGATCTTGTGAATCGCGAAGGCACGACCAGTTACCAACGACAAAGCAAGCGCTGAACGGATGATCTGTCCGCCGCCTTCTCCCTCCGAGCCGTCGATTTCAATGACTGCGTCCATTTAGAATACTCCCACGAAAACTCAAAAACCAATTCCCTGCCAGCGATTATGACGGCAAGTCATTCGACAGGTTCGCCGATCAATAGAAATGAACGTCGGCGTGCCGGGCAACGCTATCGTCAGGATAGAGCCGCGAGATGCTGTTCTAGAAGTCGATTGGTTTGATCGGCGTGTGTTATTGGTAGCGCATGCGAGGCATCCGCGACTTCAACATATCGAGCGTGAGGCATCGCGTTGCAAATTATCCTTCCACAGTTTGGCGGCGCAATCGGATCATGTTTTGCATTGACGACCAACGTAGGCAATTGCCCTAGACCTTTCAGACTTTCGGTTACATCTTCGGTTCGCATTGCCAACAGTTGCGCCTTCACGACCGGCGGTTGGTCGGCTAAATCATGTCCAAATAGTTTGCCCAAACGTTCGGCCAGCGCTTCGGGGTGTTTCATTGCTCCAGGTGGCGTTACCAATTTTAAGAATCCCATACGCCGCAGGCGTTTGGTTCCAATTACAGTCCTTAGGCCTAGTGTTATCATTCTCATTGTCAGTGGAGCCGTATACTTGCCAGCTGAAAATGTGCATAACAACGCAAGGCTCATGACCGTTGCGGGGCTATCGATCGCGAACCGCTGGGCGACCAATCCGCCTAAAGAATGGCCAACCAGATGCGCTTTAGCATGCCCGCTTGCCCGGAGGATGCAAAGCGCATCCTGCGCCATCCGCTCGACAGTTAACTTTGCTCCAATCGGCTGACTAAGTCCGATGCCCCGATTGTCGAACCAGATGCACGTGTACTTTTCAGCCAACGCCTCGATTTGCGGTAGCCAAGCACTGCCTTGAACTCCGCAACCTTGAATAAAAAGAACTGCAGGTCCTTCACCCCGTTCCCACCACGTAAGCTTGCAACCCTCAACGTTCAATTCATTGGGATTCGCCGTGACCATTCCTGCTGCCCTAAAAACTAGTTATACAAAAATGACCACGATAGTAGCCGAGATTTGGCAAGCGAGTAGTTGCGTCTCGGCAAAACGCGACCACCTGTTAGAAATCGGGGCAAAGCAAAAGGCGTCTTCTGCGTCATTCTCGTTTGGGGCTTGTCTTGTGGCCGAATAGTGGATACCAAGCCGAGTTTTGGGGCCGTTGATGCTTGCCAATTAGTATTGCCGAAGAGAGTACAACGGGCAAGGCTGTGCGGAAGTGTACGGAGTTCCGCTTCGCTCTGAACTTTCTGTTCATGATCTGATGATCCTCAAAAGCCTGAGCAGCTCAAGAATCTATTCTTCGACGGTAAGGCTTAACAATTTTTTTAGCGACCTCGCCTACGGTCGGCGGGGAATTTGGAAGGCCGCGAGTAAGCCCAAAGCTGCCAAAGCCGACATCACCAAAAACGCACCGGCACCAAGTCGATCGTACAACATTCCAGAAACACTCAAGGCACCTGTCATCAAAACGCCCCCCGAAATGGCGGAAAAAACACCTTGTGCCGTTCCCGTTAATCCAGGATCGATGCGCTGATGTATGAGATGCATCGTCGCTAAATGCGTGGCTCCAAAACTCCCAGCATGTAAGATCTGCAAACAAAGAAGCACGGACAGGGGCGGGTCGAAGCCCATAAAAAACCAGCGGACGACTGCCAGTGCGGCCCCAAACATTAGCAATCGTTCGGGCGCAAGCCAACGCAAAATGAAATGACTCCAATTGAAAAGCACGACCTCGGCGATCACTCCGGTGGCCCATAGAACGCCAATCACCGTTCCGGAGTGGCCCAACTGCTGCCAATGTACCGAGCTGAAACCGTACAGCGCTGCATGGCTGGATTGTGTTAACCCGGCGGCCAGCACCAAAGCAATGAACCCCCAACTGGATAGCTTTTGTGCGGCTTCCCAAGGCGACGCCATGGAATGTGAATGCGCCCTCGCTGGGTGCTCTTCGGCTTGCAAAAAGAAACTGCATAAAAACGTTAACGCATAGCCGACGACGATCGGCCAGACCACATACCGCGCGTCCAGGACCAACAACAGACTACCGGCGAGCAGACTGCCGAGCATGAAAGCCAACGAGCCAGCCATCCGCACACGACCGTATTGGTAATGGCCTTGCTCAGATTGCTGCACTGCCAGCGCATCCAGCATCGGAGTGAGCGGCGACGAGGCGATCGAGGAAATCAACAACAAGCAGACGACTATCCAAAACTGTGACGACATGGCGACGGCGATCATGCCGAGCGTCGCGAAGAAAGCCAGGGCCATGACGAACTGACGCCGTGCCCGACGTCGATCCGCCCAGTAAGTCAAAACCGGTGCGGCTACGACGCGGATTCCCGATTGTGCAGCCAACGCAACCGCTAACTGTTCGTTCGACAATCCGATGGCCTTGAGCCAAACGGGCAGAAACGGCAAGTTGATCCCGAACGTCAAAAACAATGCCGCGAATACACTGCCCGTACGAAAGGCAAGATTCATCGAGGTGTTCCCGACGTATGGTGATGAATCACTGGCGTCCGGTCACAGGTGGATGAATTCTGGTTCAAATTTATTCGCCGAGATCGTTGGTCTGCGGTTCGGGTAATAAGAACGTCAGCATAACGCCGAACAGGCAATAGCAGCCCGCGACGATCGCCCCCACGTACGCGATCTTGCTCGGGTCCGGTGGTTTCGATTCAGCAAATGTCAACGTCAAGAAAGCTGCCGCAGTTCCAATGATTCGCCCACCAATATTGGCTGCGAAACTCTCTCCAGTGCCCCGCAAATGCAACGGAAACACGCGCGGGATGTAGTTGCCCCAAAAACTGAATTGGCTGACCACAACAACGCCGCAGGCAAAGATTCCAAGCTTGATCCACAGCATCGAACTTTCGTCAGATAGTGAACGGCTAATCCAGATGAACACCAACGGCACAACAATTAACGATGGGATTTGGAACACACGCAGCAAGGCCCGTCGACTGACAATTTGCACGGCCAAAACGGCCAAAATCAAACGGCCAACCAATCCGCCGACTTCTTGCCAAATCGTAACGGACCCCACGGCCTCGTCGCGAATCTTGCCTTCGATCGCTTTGATTTTCCCCGGCGGGATTTTCTCAGTGGAACTGGCAGTGACCTTTTCCACTTGAGCGGCTGTTGCCGAAACAATTTGCTTGTGAGCCGGTAAAATCTGTGCCAATTGTTGAATCGCACCAAATGCCATGCCATAACTCGCAGCATAACATAGCGTGGTGATGATCGTCGTCTGCGCCAAACCTGGAGCGAACAGTTCGAGAATACTTGGCCGTTTGAGTAACCCAGCCTTTCGTTTCTCCTCCCACTTGGGCGATTCAGGCAGAAATGGCCGAATGAATATCAATGGCAAAGCCGGAATTACCCCGGAGATCAACATGTAGCGCCAAGTCTCATGTCCACCAGCGATCGTCGGCAGGTTGGCGGAGTAACGTGCGATCAAGAAAAACATGGTCCCCACCAGCAGTCCGCCGACTGAAGAAAAGGCCTGGGTATAGCCCAAGACTCGCTCCCGACGCTTGGGCTCGTCAAACAACTCAGCGAGCCAGGCAACCGCCGCCACGAACTCGACACAGACGCCCGCAAAAACAAGGCAACGAAGGATCAATAGTTGATAAATGTCGGTGACAAAACCACTGGCAAACGCGGAAAAGGCATACAGCAAAATGCTCCATGTCAAAATCCTGCGCCGGCCCAGCAAGTCGGTCAGGTATCCACCCAGCAGTCCAAACACGCCTCCGACCATCGCCGGCACGAAGAACAACGTGCGAGCCCACATCAAATAGCCTGGCGATCCCGGAGCGTACACGAGTGATCCGTCCGCCGCTCTCCCGCCGAGTTCGGCCAATGCGGGTTTCAAAATGACTGGCAGCATCAGCAATTCGTAGATGTCGAATGCAAAGCCGATTGCTGCCATCGCACAAACGAGCTTTTGCACCATCGTCATTCCGGGTCGCGTTTCACCGGGGCCAAATAATTCGCTCATGAAAACTTCCGCTGTCGAAAAAGTCCAAGAAAGTACCAAAAACTCGCCGCACCCGTTTGCGCCCCGCAAGCTTCATAGTAGAACGAAACTTCGCACTTTCGACCACTAGGTCATTCGACATTTTTGCAGTGAGACGCCGGGAATGCCCAACCGATTGGCCCTTGAGACAAGTCCCTATCTATTGCAACATGCCAACAATCCCGTCGATTGGTTTCCCTGGGGACCGGAGGCGTTGCAAAAAGCGAATACTGAAGACAAACCGATTTTCCTGTCGATCGGTTACTCGGCTTGTCACTGGTGCCATGTGATGGAGCACGAGAGTTTTGAGGACGCCGACATCGCGCGACTGCTCAACGATAATTTCGTGAGCATCAAAGTCGATCGTGAGGAACGCCCGGACCTCGATCAAGTATACATGCAGGCCGTTATGGCCTTGCGTGGTGGACAGGGGGGCTGGCCGTTGAGCGTTTTTTTATCACCGGAACAACATGTTTTCTTCGGCGGAACCTACTGGCCACCTCGTTCGCGGATGAACATGCCTGGCTTCGTCGATGTTTTGCGGCGAGTCCTTGAGGCGTTTCGTACCGTTCGCCCGCAGATCACCAAGCAATCGCTGCAAATCACTGAATGGTTGAACGAGTCTCCCGCAGAGACAACGGCAACCGCCGACGCATCCACACTGCAGACATCCATCCGGGCGATTGAACACGACTTCGATTTCGATTACGGCGGCTTTGGCACCGAACCCAAATTCCCACACGCCTCGACGTTACGATTTTTGATCCGCACGGCGAGTTCGGCGGCAACTCGCAAGCATCCCTCGCACAATTCAGCCACGGTCGAGCAGATGGTGCGGCTTAATTTGGATGGCATGCGCCGCGGCGGAATTTACGATCAGATTGGCGGCGGCTTTGCCCGCTACAGCGTCGATCGCAAATGGCTCGTGCCACACTTCGAAAAAATGCTTTACGACAATGCTTTGTTGACCTCGGTCTATCTTGAGGCTTACCAGGCAATCCAGGAAGTTGATTACGCGACGGTCGCCCGTGAAACGCTGGATTTTCTGCTCCGCGAAATGCACGACCCACTTGGCGGTTTTCACTCCAGCCTCGACGCCGATAGCGAAGGCGAAGAAGGAAAATACTACGTTTGGAGTCTGGCAGAGGTCGCTGAAACTCTCGCGCCAGACTCGCAGCTCATTGCTGAGTTCTTCGGAGTGACACGACACGGGAATTTCGAAGGCCACAACATTTTGTTCTTGCCGTGCAAAACCCAGTCGTTTGCCACGGCCAAAGGAATTTCCGTTGAACATTTGCAATCGACAATCGCTGCCGCCCGCCCGCAGTTGCTGGCCCGCCGAGAATCGCGGATTCGTCCGCACAAGGATGATAAGGTCATCGCCAGTTGGAATGCACTTGCAATCTCGGCATTCGCTGATGGTGCAAGAATCCTCGGTGACGAACGGTACCTAGACGCCGCCCGACAAGCTGCGGCGTTCACGTTTGATTACTTGCACGATTCCAGCGGCCGAATGCTCCGCTGTTTCCGCCAGGGAGTTGCGAAGCCCTTGGCGTTTCTCGACGATTACGCTTACACCCTCGTCGCCTTGCTTGACCTTTACGCGGCGTCCTTCGAAGAGCTGTGGATCGATCGAGCAGCGGAAGTGGCCGCGCGAATGTTGGACCTGTTTTCCGATCCGACCCATGGGCTTTTGTACTTTGTTGGCCGCGATCAAGATCAACTGATTTCGCGGATGAAAGACCAACAGGACTCAAGCATTCCCAGCGGCAATTCCATAGCGGCTGAAGGCCTAATCCGACTTGGGCGGCTGTCCGGCGACGCTGGAATGCTCGAACGCGGGCTGGCCATTTTGCGGGATCTTTCGCCACTCATGTCGCGGGCACCTTTGGCCGCCAGCCAGGGACTGGTGGCTCTGCAATTGGCAACGGAACCCAATGAGGAATTTGTGGTTGTTGTCAAAGACGCAAACGATGCGACTGAAGTGAAAAAACTCTTGCAGGAAAGCTGGAATCCATTGGCGTCGATCATGTTGCGGAAGACCGCCAATGTAAATCAGACGTCGCCGCGACTCGATCATGCTTTTGCTGGCCGTGAACCGATTGGCGGAGCCCCTACGCTGTATCATTGCACTAACTTCGCTTGCCAACAGCCGATTATCGGTCTATCGGAAATTGCCAGTGCACTCTCGGAAAGGAAGCAAATATAGACCGTTCTCGCTTGCTCAAGATTGTTTTGACCAATCCTCGAGGCGAAGGAACTTCGTTAGAATAGAAGGCATGATAAAAATAGGAATCGTAACGGTTTCAGATCGAGCCAGCCGGGGCGAGTATGTCGATCGTGGCGGTCCAGCCATCGTGGAGTATCTTCAGGGTGTTTTGGTGTCTCCCTGGTCGCCCGTGTCGCGAATGGTCAGCGACGAACAGGAGCAAATCGAAGCTGTCCTCATCGAACTTGCCGACCGCGAGCAATGTCCAATGGTCATAACGACAGGCGGTACTGGGCCGGCTCCGCGCGATGTCACTCCCGAAGCGACGTCCGCAGTATGCGAACGGCTCTTGCCGGGCTTTGGTGAAGAGATGCGGCGTGCCTCGTTACAGTTCGTGCCGACTGCGATCCTGTCCCGGCAGATCGCCGGTTCGCGCGGAAAGTCGTTGATCATTAATTTGCCTGGAAGTCCCAAGGCAATTTCTCAATGCCTTGACGCTATTTTTGCGGCAGTTCCCTATTGCATTGACCTCTTGGGTGGCCCTCGATTAGAAACAAATCCGGACCGAATTGTTGCCTTCCGCCCGCAGCAAAAGTGAACGAGATTCTTTCGCAAGAATTTTTGGTGCTCCGATGTCAAGCGCGAACATGCAGACGTAGGCATCGGTCTTTTTCCGTGAGAATTGGCCGGCAGCAAATCCGGGCTCCCCTTGTCAATTTTTATGTAATGGTCTAAATTTGAACCCTCACAAACACGCACCCATAGCTCAATTGGATAGAGCATCGGTCTACGGAACCGAAGGTTGTAGGTTCGAGCCCTGCTGGGTGTATTTGTGATTTTTGTCCGTGTTTTTCCGTCTGGAATGCACCTTAAAGCGTTGCCTTCATCGAGACGCGCAGACGCGTTTTTGAGATCGACTTAAGAAAAAACTGTTTTATTCCAACAGTGTGGCGGCCTCAACAATTGTCGGGGGCCATCGGCCTGATCCTGAACATCTTGCGGATCAGCATCGATTTGCCCTGGCCCGTGCTTTCGCCGACGCCAAATGCCTTGTCGATAGCGGTCAACTTCATGTGTGGGCTTTGGGTCTTGTCGTCAAGGAAGTTGGTCCAGCCAATCGTGCGGACGATGCCACAAGCCCAGGTGTTCGGCTTACCGCTGACCAATGGCGACGGACGCTTGCGGCCAACCTTCTCAGTAAGCCTACGCGGAAGTAAGAGGCTGCTGCGATTTCATTGCGTCCAACTTGTTTTTTTGATGCCTAGTTTTTGCCGCCTCGCCAAGAATATCGATGCTTGGACGACGTAGAACGTGTTGAAAAGGCAAAAGATTCAAGGTGGGCAAGAGTTACGAATTGGGAGGCAAGTCGAGCAATTTGAGGTTGAACGAAATAGCCGTAGTTGCGTTTTGTGAATCCGCAACTTTCGGCGCAATCGTTTTATCTTTGGAGGCGCAAGCTGTCGGCTGATGATCGGCTGACAAGGCCTGCGGTCGTTGCGAAAGTGCGGTAGACTATTTCGCGCGACGTGCTCGATCATCTTCAGTGAGGTTACTCTTTTGGGTAAATCGTCCGGCAGTGCGTTCCCACGCATCCCTTGTCGCACGACGAGCGTTGTTCCAATCTAGACCAGTGTTGGCATGATTGGATTCCCAATACTTTCGGAGATCGTTTTCGCGGTCTTCAAAGCGGTAATTTTGGTCAAATTTCTCCCATCCCATTCGATAGGCCGGCTCGTACACTTCATAGCCATACTGGGCGTTGTAATAATCACGTGATTGATAGTTGTCACGCCAATATTCCGTTTCCACAGTTGGATCGATTGATTCGGCAACTGCCTTGCCGCCATAGCCACCAGCAACTGCTCCGGCAACCGCGCCAACAACCGTGCCTATTGGTCCAGCAACGGCTCCTGCAACTGCTCCTGCCGCCGCGCCGCCCAAAGCAGCGCCCACTCCAGTACCGACAGGATGTGCACCGGCTTGACCGGAGAGCGGGTCCTCATTGCGAAGTTCTTTTTGAGTTTCTTTGCGATTGTCAGTTCGAGTTTCGGTTTTCTTGGTCATTTCCAATTTCCTTAAAAATGTGTCAAACCACCGCCGAAGTGACACACGTTATGGCCAAAGCCTTCAGCGGTTATTGATTCGAGGAGCAAAGGTCGTGCCACCGATTTGTAATCCCTGCATGCTTGGAAAGACTCGATGTTTGACGCATTGACAAGTCGTTCGACTTGACGGTCCATTCCAAAAAGTTTTATGTGGCGGCCGACTGAATGCTCGACAGCCAGCGTGCGTTGAATTCAACCAATCGTTGTTCCGAAGCAAGTGGATGCACTGGAAAATGCGGGAATGACCGGAATAAACCAGAGTCTGCGAAAGCTGAAAATCATCTCAAACGGGACAAACCCATTTACACAGGAGGAGGAAATTGTTTCTTTGGCACGTCTTTTGCCATTCGGATAGTTAACGTTATCCGGAACAGCAGCGTTCGCTTGTCTGTGAGAACGCGGGGATTAACGAGCAAAATTTAACGTCATTTGGAGTCAATCATGTTACAAGCAGCAATTGCGTTTTTTGTATTGGCGATCATCGCTGCAATTTTTGGTTTTGGCGGCATTGCCGCTGGAGCTGCTTCGATGGCGCAGATCCTCTTTTTTATCTTCCTGGTCCTGTTCATCGTGAGTTTGGTGATGAATGTTTTGAACGGTCGCGCTCCCCCGATCTAGGCCTTTTTCGTCAGCGTGATTGGTCAGTGAGCAAGCAATAGATGTCCGATTCTGGAGGCCACGCGGAATAACTGAGATCTTCAGGTGGTCCAAGCCATTCCAGTGCACAAACGCCTTGGGTCAGACGCCAGGCGTTAGCCACGTTTGAGCTGGAAAAAACCGTGGCTAACGCCCAACGGCTGTTTTTTTTCCAATTCCAACTTTTGGTGCGGACAAAGCACTTGTCTTCACTTCAGTTCTGAATCAGCTTACGAGAATCATCCGCAATTCGCGTTTTTGGCGGGTTTAGAATAGGGTTGAGCGTTGAAGGAGGAGCCCATTTGACAGATCGAAATGAATGGAGTCGATTAAGTGGAACTTGGGTAACGAGCAATCTGTTAGGGCAAGTGTGCCCGAGGACTATCGCCTGACTCGTTTAGTCAGTCACTCGGTCCGTCAGTCACTCACTTGCTTGCGCTGCGTGCTGGTATTTTATTCCGGCACATGAACGGTTACACGGAGCAGAGTCAGCAGAAGATCAAAATTGGCATGTCACCATCCACAGACGTTGTTTTGATGCCGAATGATCCAAATTGGATTGCAATGTTCAAGGCAGAATCCCGGTTGATCATGGACGCACTGGGGGAGAACGCCTTGGCTGCCCATCACATCGGGAGCACAGCGATTCCGGCGATTGTAGCAAAACCAATTGTCGACATGCTGATGGTTGTGCGAAACATTGAATTGGTTGACGAATGCAATTTGGCAATGCAGCAACTAGGCTACGAAGTCATGGGCGAATACGGTATTCCCACACGGCGGTATTTCCGAAAAACCAATGAAGCTGCTGTGCGTATTTACCACGTCCACATCTTTGCTGAGGAGAGTCCTCACGTGAGCCGTCATCTAGCCTTTCGTGACTTCATGAATGCTCATCCGCAGTGGGCTCGAGCCTACTCCGAATTGAAACTTGAGTTGGCGGTGAAGTACCCGAGTTCGATGGAATTGTATCACGACGGCAAGAGTGATTTCATTCAAAAAATGGATCAATTGGCCGACGTATGGAGCAAACGCGGACCACCCGGCAGTTTTGAATTGCCATCATAAAAGAGTGGAGTTGTCGATTCTTTCCAACAAGTTCACTTTGCCAGGTGAAACAAAACCAGGCTCTCTGGGTCTTAGTGTTGCCAAGCTGGCAGAACATCCCATTTCTTGATCCAGGCCACGACTCGCGGTTCAATCGGTTCGCCATCGCGGGTTTTTCCCGCACAAATTTCTGCAGGAGAAACCCATCGCAATCGTGGATTTGCTTCCAGCAACTGGAAAACTTCATCGCGGTAAACATGAACCGGATAGAATGCGACGGCCAAATGCTCTTGCGTGCCCGAGCAGTCGATGGTGTCGATGGATTCCATTGAGAGTTGAGCCATCGCTGAAACGATGAAGTCCTTGTGTCGATCGAGCTTTAGTTGCCAAGCGACCTCGCGAATTGCCGTTTCCCGAAAACTCTCGCGGCTTAAGCGATCGCCTACGATGAACTGCCAGGGATCGTCGTTTGTCGGCCGGTGGAGCAGATAAGACGCGGAGTCATCGCTTATCTTTTTGAACAACGCGACGGAGTGAAAATTTTGTTTCATGATAAGTTCTTGGTAACCGCGAATCTGCTGTCGTCCTGGGGAACCGAATATTAATCGAGCCTCAACGAGATTCCAGTGATGCTAGGAAAAAGCCCTTTTTTTGAATGAAGTCAAATTGGAGCAGTCAAGTCGCGGCGGCGGAATATGCGGTTGCCATGCAAGAGTAAGCCGACGGTCATTCCAATCAGGACCAAATTACAACCGAGGGGGCCCAGTTCCTGGATTTTCAACTTTTCGTTCCAGCGGATAAATTCCCACAGCTTTTCCGGCTGGCTTTCCAACAAGCGAATGTGCAGTTCTGGTTCGTACAAACTAAAAATCGAGAAGTGCAGCAGCCATCGCAAGGAATCGACAGCCATGCCGCCAATCTTCAGCATTGCCATCACGAAATAAATGCCAGTTACAATGCCGAGCGTTCGCCAACGGTAACGGTCCAAAGCGGACAACCAACTCGTCAGACCGACAAAAAACCAGCCCATGCAAGCGGAGTTGACGATGCCGGGCCAGAACATGCTGCTGTGAATCACATCGCGCATGGCAACCAGTTCTTCGCGCGGTTTCAGAAACGTCAAGGGAATTTTCGTGCCATTGGGCAACGGCAGTTCGCGATAGACCGTCTCGCGGATCGTGGTGAACTCCACGCCAATCGACATGCCGAGCCAAACTGCCAAGGCCAAAAGTCCTGTGCCGATCAGGGACACGAACACATGTGAACAGTAAACACTACTGCGTTTTACGGGCTGGGCCAAAACCATTTCCATTGTGCCTCGATTGAGTTCTCCGCTGACGACATCGGAGCCGCGAACGATTCCCCACATGGCAATCAACATGACCACCATGGGCTCGTCAAAGGTCATTACAACTCGGCCCAAATAGGAGATCATCCAGCCGAAGTCGACTGACGAATAGCGGTCCCACTCGCGAGGCAGCAAATCCACGATTTGTTTAAAGCGTGCTGAATCGAGTCGGCCCACAATCCAAACGCGAAAAATACAAAAGCTCACGAGTCCAGCCGCACAGGCCAGAAAAACTGGCAGTCCTTCGCGGATCGCCTTCCGAATCAACGTTCCGTTCAAGGCCGCACCTCTGCGGATTCGCTATGAAAGCGATCGTAGACCGCCTTCAGGCCCGTTGCCTCGATATACATTTCCTGTAACCGCGCCGAAGACAACCAACTCAAGACTCGCGACAAGTCGCCTTCCACATCAATCTCGATCCGGTCAGCATCCAGTGGGCGGACCGTGACCATCTCCCGAAGAAACTCAGGGGGCGTCAATGGCTGGGAAGTTCGAGCGACAACTCGATGGTAGAACTTCAGATCACTTAATGGTTGTTCATGGACCAATTGGCCGGATCTTAAAATCGCGACTCGATCGGCAACTTCTTCGACTTCCGAAAGGACATGCGACGAAAACAAAACGGTTCGGCCGGCGGCTTTGGCCTCTGCCACCAGTTCGACGACGATGCTGCGAATATTAGGGTCGAGGTTTTCCGTTGGTTCGTCCAAGATCAAGACTTTCGCCCGATTCGCGAACGCCACAACAATCGCGAGCTTTTGCCGCATGCCCGTCGACATAAAGGCCACCCAGCGCGACAAATCAAGGTCCAGACGGCGGGCGATCTTGTTCGCCAACTCAAAGTCGCCATCACCGCGCATCTTCGCGAAAAATTTCAACACTCCACGACCATTCATGGTGCGAAAAAGTCGCGGAGAACTAGGCAGGTAAGAGACTTCCTGATGCACCGCCAAGCGATCGCGAATCACATCTTTGCCGTGTACAAAAGCAGCGCCGCGCGATGGCGTCAAAAATCCCATCAACAATCGAATCAATGTCGATTTGCCGGCTCCGTTCGGCCCCAGCAATCCCATGACCGTCCCCGGTTCGATCGTCAAGTTGCAGTCGGAAAGAGCGCAGAAGGTTCCGAAACACTTCGACAAATTGTTCGTGGCAATAGCCGCTTCGCGTTTCACGATGGAACTCAATTCAACAGTTAAGCAAGAACAAGTTCGGCAAATTGGTTGCGCCCTTGCGTCACCGCAACGGCGGTTTGCCGATCAATCGCCGCAGCATGCCGATTTGTCCGCAATGCAACATTTCATGGTGACCCGCAAACAGCAGGCTCCCGTAACGCGTCGGAAACCCAAAATAGGGCATGTCCAGTGGTTCATCGAGGCCTGATCCGTCAAATCCAGGTAACTCAAGCAGGGCTTGCTCGCGCACGCGATCGAGCACCGTTAAGATTTCTTCGGGCTGCGGATAATCGGCAGCATCATCCGACGGCATCGTGCCTTTCATAAACAGCTTGCGGAATTTTCCAGACATCAATTCAGTATCGATTTCCGAACGTCCACGTTGGCGAAACAAGCACAGACCGTATTGGGCCATCGCCAGGTGCCCGACCTGCCAAGCGATATGGGAAATGGGCGGGTCTGGCGTAAAAAACCAATCGGCAGGCGTCAAATCTGCCAACATCGTTTTCGTATACGCTCTGGCCGATTCAATTTGTTTGATTGCGATCGAAAGCCGCTCAGAAATCGCCATGTTCGGGGTTCACAGTGTGGAGGTGCGGGTAAGCGATGTCAACGACGACGTGGTCGCAACGCTGTCTATTTCCTTTCGACTTCGAAGATTGCCTCGATTTCAACCATCATCCCGACCGGGAGTGAATTCATTCCTACTGCGCTGCGTGCACCAACCCCCAAGTCTGCCCCGAATAGTTCCTTGAACAATTCGCTGCACCCGTTGATGACTGCAGGATGCTGGTCGAAGTCCGCCGTGCACTGAACCATGCCGAATATCTTGATGACGCGTTTGATGTGGTTCAGCGAGCCGAGTTCCTTCTTCATTGTCGCAAGAATCGCCAGCCCGGTTTGGCGGGCTGCTTGGTAACCATCCTCTTTTGTGAATTCCTTGCCGACGACTCCGGTGATCAACTTCCCGTCGTTCTTCAGCGGGCCGTGACCCGAGGTGAAACACAGGTCACCATGGAACACGGCTGGTTTGTAGACGCCGATTGCTTTGGGCGGAGGAGGCAATTCTATCTGCAATTCCTGGAGTCGTTCTTCAGCTTGCATTGCAAGTACTTTCTGTGGAGTTGGCAAACGAAAGTTTTAGTGTCTGTCGGCAGCTTCTATTTTTAACGCCTGCAGACTCGTTTCGCAACGACGCGTTGCGATTTACGGCGTTGCTAGGAGGCCGAATCTTTGGAACGACTTTGCCTTTTGAAAATTTGGCAGCGAGCAATTGGTTCGAGTGGCGCAAGTGAGTCAAAAGTGTCGAAAATGGTCGTCTGCGCTTTCCTTGGAGTTGAGGATTCGCATTTAATGCCCTATCTTATGGGCTCATGAATTTCGTCTACTTTTTGAAGTCAACATGCCAAAAGATTTTCTCCAAGGCGCCAAGTCCCATTACGACGTCATCGTCATCGGCAGTGGACTTGGCGGATTGACTGCAGCCAATGTTTTGGCACGCGAAGGCCGTTCGGTTTTGTTGCTGGAGCAGCACTACAAGCTTGGCGGTTTGGCGACCTGGTTCAAGCGACCCGGGGGGCACTTGTTCGACATCTCCCTGCATGGTTTTCCGCACGGGATGATCAAAAGTTGCCGCCGCTATTGGACTTCCGAAATTGCCGATTCGATCGTGCAATTGCATGGGGTACGTTTTGACAACCCGATGTTTTCCTTGACGACATCGTTTGACCGAAACGACTTCACACAGTTGTTGGTGGAAAAATTCGGCGTTGAGTCGCAAACCGTGAAGGCTTTCTTCGACACCGCTCGAGGCATGAATTTTTACGATGATCAATCGCTGACGACGGGACAGTTGTTTGAGAAGTTTTTTCCCGGACGCGAGGACGTGGTTCGCTTGCTGATGGAGCCCATTACTTATGCCAACGGTTCGACTCTCGAAGACCCGGCGATTACTTACGGCATCGTCTTCTCGAACTTCATGGCCAAGGGCGTGTTTACGTTTCAAGGAGGCACGGACCATTTGGTCAAGTCGATGCAGAAGGAGATGGAACGGAACAATGTCGATATCCGCATTAACTGTCTGGTAGAAAAAATCAATGTTACAAACGGTCGGGTAAAATCCGTTGTAGTGAACGGGCGTGAAATCAATACCGACGCCGTGGTCTCCAATGGCAATCTGGTCGGTACGATCTTTAATATGGTCGGCGAGGAAAAATTCGATCGCGATTTTGTGGAACAGGCCAAGGCGGTGCGGCTCAACAATTCCAGCACTCAGGTGTACATGGCCCTCAAGCCTGGCGAAGAAATCGATCGCGACACGGGTGATCTATTGTTCTGCAGCACGGCCCCCTTGTTTCGCACGAACCTGTTGTTGAGCCGCGAAATTACCAGCCGTACCTTTTCGTTTTATTACCCCGACATTCGCCCTGCGAGCAAAGAGCGATATTTAATCGTTTCCAGCACCAACGCGAATTATGATGATTGGGCGAAACTGTCAGAGGAAGAATACTTGGCCAGCAAAGATGACTTGATCGAGGACACGCTGGAGCATTTGGAAAAATATGTCCCTAACTGCCGCGAGCGGATCGAGCATGTCGAGGCAGCGACTCCCAAGACCTTTGAGCATTACACGCGTCACCTGGCTGGCTCGAGTTTTGGAACGAAGTACGAGGGATTGGCCGTGAGCCGCTCGTTGCCCGAACAAATTCGAGGCTTGTATCATGCGGGTAGTTGCGGGATTATCATGTCTGGCTGGTTAGGAACGATCAACTACGGAGTGATCGTAGCAAATGACGTTTTGAATTACTTATCTTCGACTGCACCGTTACCGGCCCCTTCGGCCACGTAACAAAACAGAAATGAGCTGGTTGTGAGCTTGGAAGGCATCAAGGCGATCTTACCCCATCGCCCCCCCATGTTGTTGGTCGATCGCATCGTCGGGCGTACCGAGGACTCGATCTCTTGCGAAAAAGACTTTCATGCGGAAGAGTTTTTCTTCCAGGGGCATTACCCCGGTATTCCGATCGTGCCCGGTGTTATTCTGTGCGAGGTCGCAGCCCAGACCGGAGCATTATTGCTCGATGGAAAGATGTCCATCGAAAATGCGGTGCCGGTACTGACGCGACTCAAGGAAGTGAAATTCAAACGGATGGTTCGCCCCGGCGAAACCGTGATTTGCACGGCAAAAATATCCGAACAAGTCGGTCGAGCTTTTTACCTGACCGCTTCCGTAAAAGTTGGCGAGGAAACCGCGGCGACGCTGACGTTTGCGGTTTCGCCGGCACCTAAACCGCAATAATTGGTCGCCGAGCCCATGAATTTCCTGCAGGTCGAAAACAAAAAGTTTGTTGTCTTTGGCATCGCGAACAAAAAAAGCGTGGCGTGGCACATCGGTCAAACGCTCGAGGACGCAGGTGCCGAGGTCGTCTATGTCGTTCGCAGTCCGGCCCGGCTGGAAACGACTGCAAAACTGCTCGCCGGTCGAACCGTGTACGTGTGCGATGTCGAGTTTGAAGACCAAATCGCCTCGGTGGCCAAGGCGATCAAGGAGAAGCACGGCACGATTCACGGGCTGGTCCATTCGATTGCATTTGCTGATTACGAAGGCGGAATTAAACCATTTCACGAAACAACGAAAAAGCAGTTTTTGCGAACGATCGACATCTCTTGCTTCTCATTCATTGCCCTCGCGAATCACTTCAAGCCAATTCTTGCCGCCGATGCTTCGGTCATCACCATTTCAATTTCGACGACAAAAATGGCCAGTGAGAATTACGGTTTCATGGCGCCAGTGAAAGCCGCTTTGGAATCCTCGTTGGCGTTTTTGGCCAAGAGTTTTAGCGGTTTTTCTCAAGTGCGATTTAACGCTGTCGCACCTGGACTGCTTAAGACATCCGCCTCGGCGGGGATCCCCGGCTATGTGGATGCCTACCTGTTCGCCGAACAAGTGATTCCTCGACACGCGGCAGTCCAGACTCAGGAAGTTGCCAATGTGGCCGCGTTTTTGTTGAGCCCACGTTCGTCGGGCATTAACGCCCAAGCGATCGTGATTGACGCAGCGATGTCGATCAATTACTTCGATAATTCGGTCGTCCAAAAAGTTGTCAACAGCTAGTGCTTGATCGAAATAGACCTTCCGCCTTGCAGTCGCCCCAATTTGGGATCTGTATCGGGTAAAATCAATCGCCAACAGGTTGGATCTTAACCGCACATTGAAGAACGTTACTTCTTTTTTGCTGCGCGGTCTTCGCGGCGGCGGTCGGCGATCTTCCAGCGGTGGCAAGACCACAGCGAAACAAAAACCGTATCGAAAACAACAGCCCGTCAAAACTCCCAAATATCAACGACGATTTTGCCGAATACCGCGTTGCCGAAAAACGAAATTCGTTTTCCAATAACCAACAGGTGTTGGCCGAATTGTTGAAAATTCTGAAGAGCTTTCCCGCACTCTGACTTGTTGCCGGCCGAATTGCGGTCGTATTTTTCAGAGGCCGAGTCCAATCCGGGCCGGGGCTTTTTTCGGTTCAAAAAAAGTGCGATCGCTTCAGTCTCGGGTAACGTTCGGAGAGTTGCGCACATTGGAAAATCAGCCCTTGTTCGGATCAACGCTCATTAAGAATTGACCCACTAATATTCGTCGAGAGTTGACCCACCTTGCGCATCGGGCCTCGCAAAGTCACGGTGCGTTTCGAAGCCGTCCTGGGCCAACAGGCTCAACCTGCGGTCACCACGCCACGCTCCTCCTCCATGCATGATTGAATTTCACGGCTTTGGCGACCTCCTTCCATAGAATTAATCGCAGATAACGCGTACTAAAAAGTTACGCTCATTTCGGTTATGCTGGAAAACGCCGAATCATTTCGGACTGCTAATTCGCCACCTTTTTTGCCAATGCACCAGAAATTATGAAATCAAGTTTTGCATTTAGACCGCTGGCTTTGAACTTGTTACTTCAGTTGGTGATTGTCGCCGGCGTCACTCAAGCGGACGAAGGAATGTTTCCGGTTTCGGAAATCGCTCGAATGAAGCTGACTACCCTGGGATTAACAATGGATCCGGCGGACATCTTCAACGCCGAGCGAGCCTGTCTTGTCGACGGTATTTGCCGCGTAAACGGCTGCACAGGCTCTTTTGTTTCACCCCAAGGATTGATTCTCACCAATCATCACTGTGCCTACGCAGCCATTCAGAAAGCCAGTACTAAAGACCATGATTATTTGGCGAACGGCTTTGTGGCGCGGAATTTGGCCGACGAAATTCCGGCTCCAGGCTATAACGTCCGGATCACCGAATCTTTCGAAGATGTTTCTTCGAGAGTTTTGAATGTGGTCACGCCGACCATGTCTTTTCTCGAACGCACCAAAGCAATTGAAAAACAACAACGGGCTCTGGAGAAAGAGGCAGAAACCAATCACCCTGGGATGCGAGCCGAGGTGGCGGAAATGTTCGTCGGTGAAAGGTACGTGCTTTTCCTCTACACTTTCATTAAAGATGTGCGGCTGGTGTTTGCACCTCCATCTTCTGTTGGAAATTTCGGCGGAGAGGTCGATAACTGGGAATGGCCCCGCCACACTGGCGACTTTTCTTTCATGCGCGCCTATGTCGGCCGTGACGGATCCTCGGCCGACTATAGCCCGGACAATGTCCCATACAAACCGAAACGCGTCATCAAAGTCCAACCGCAGGGGGTCAACGAAAACGATTTCGTGATGCTGCTAGGTTACCCCGGTCGCACGGTGCGACACAATACAGCTTCTTTTTTGCAGTATGAACAAGCGGTTCGGTTGCCCTTCGTCGTCGAACTCTACGGCTGGCAAATCGCCACCATGGAGGCCGCTGGCGAAAACGACAGGGCCGTCGCCTTGAAACTCGCGAGCCGCATCAAGTCACTGGCGAATGTCGAAAAACGCTCGCGCGGCCAACTACAAGGCCTTCATCAACTTAAGTTTGCAGCGCGACGCAAAGCTGAAGAAGAACGACTGCAATCGTTTATCGAATCTGATCCGCAACGCCGAGCGCGGGCCGGAAATTTGCTATCCGAGATTGACTCGGTTTATAAGGAAATGGCGGCACAAGGACAACTTGAGCTTACGCTTAAGAACCTAACTGCGGCGAGTCAGGCCATGTCACTCGCCTTTTCAATTGTCGATTCTGTTCACGAACGAAAAAAACCTGATTTGGAGCGCGAAAAGATCTACGGCGACAAAGTGTTTAATCAGACATCGAAGACGTTCTTCCTCCAGCAAAATGACCTGCATCTGCCTGTTGACGAACTTATGCTCGCGGAAATGCTCCGTCGCTTGGCAGCCCTCAATGCTCATCAAGACATCAACGCGTTTTCGCCGATTCTGCAATCACCCGAATCGATCGAAGCCTTCGCAAAGTCATCAGTCGCCGCGACGAAGCTTGGCGATGCCGAGTTTCTGAAGACTTGTCTTAGTCTGTCACCGATAGCCTTGCAAAAAGTGGATGATCCGTTCGTCAAATTGATGGTCGAACTCTATCCGACGTATCTGCAACTGCGCGAGAAGGATAAAGACCGTGAGGGTCGCTTAAGCAGACTCTATGGGGAACTGTTCAACGTCAAACGTGAATTTTCACTAGCGGGACAAGGTTCCACAGGCGTGTTAGTGCCGGATGCCAATGGTACACTGCGCCTGACTTATGGACGGGTTGAAGGCTACAGTCCAGTGGACGCTGTATACAAAGCTCCCATTACTTCGTTGACCGGGATGTTAGCGAAATCGACTGGAATGGAACCGTTTAACTCGCCACACAAGATAACCGAGTTGTATGCGGCGCGCGATTTCGGTTCCTACCGCTTCAAGGACAAAAACGACGTTCCCGTCGCGATTCTCTATAGCACCGATACAACCGGGGGTAACTCCGGCAGTCCTGTTTTGAACGCTGGTGGAGAATTGGTTGGTCTCAATTTCGACCGGACATTTGAAGCGACAATCAACGACTTCGCTTGGGATCACTCGTATAGTCGCAGCATCGGTGTCGATATTCGTTACGTTCTATGGATCACCGAAAAGGTCTACGGTGCGAACCATCTAATTGCCGAAATGGGAATTCATTAGCCGAGCTTTTGGAAGAGACCTCGCCGAGGTTGACCAACCGGGTAGAATGATCCCATGGACGAACTTGCAGATAATTCCAGCGATCCTGGCGGAGCGGCCGAATCTGCGGCCCCACAAGAACTCATTGGTAGTCTCACGGCTGCCGAAAGGGTAAGAACCTTTCCACAAAAGCCCGGAGTTTACCTGATGAAGGATCAGTCGGGCGTTGTCATTTATGTCGGCAAGGCTACGAACCTGCGCTCGCGAGCCGGCAGCTACTTTCAAAAAGCAGCCGCACTCGAAATGCGAACCGCTCATTGGGTTGGCGAAATTGCCGACATTGATTTCATCGAATGCGATAGTGAAGTTGATGCCCTGCTGGTTGAATCCCGCCTCATTAAAGACATTCAACCGAGTCGAAACAAGGAACAAAAAGACGACAAGTCATTTCCCTATTTGCAGATAACAGTCGGAGAGGATTTTCCACGTGTGGAAATCACGCGCGAGCCGGAATCGAAAGGGGTCAAACTATACGGTCCCTTTACCAGCGTTAACAGCTTGCGTGGCGCACTCCAAGTGCTCCAGAAAATCTTTAAGTTTCGAACGTGCTCTCTGGACATTGAAGATGGAGACGAACGGTGGCGATGGTTTCGCCCTTGTCTCTTGGCCACCATTCGGCAATGTACAGCACCGTGCAATTTGCGAATCACAAAGGAGGAGTACCGCAACGACATCAAACGACTTCAGATGTTTCTGGAAGGCAAAAAAAACAGTCTTCTTAAACGTATGGAATTGGAAATGGCCGAACATTCGAAGTCGCTCAATTTCGAAGCCGCCGCTAAGATTCGCGACGAACTTTCCATGCTTCGCTCGTTAGACCAACGAGGTGAACTGGAAACGCATGCTCAGCCGGAAGTTTTCTACGTGGATCCGAAGCGTGGATTGACCGGCCTCAAGAAAGTTTTGAAATTGGACAAAACTCCCCGAACCATCGAAGGCATTGACATCGCTCATTTAGGCGGCAATCAAACGGTTGCAAGCTTGGTCCAATTCATCGATGGGCTGCCAAATAAGCACGGCTATCGTCGTTACAAAATCGAATCAGTTAAAGGAATTGATGACTTCCGCAGCATTCACGAGGTCGTCTCACGACGCTTCCAGCGCAAAGTTGACGAGGGCGACCCGTTTCCCGACATCTTGTTGATTGACGGGGGCAAAGGCCAGTTAAATGCGGCGCTGTCAGCATTCGCCGCATTAGAAATTGTTCCGCCTTTCATTCTTAGTCTAGCGAAACAAGAAGAGGAAATCTTCTTGCCGGGCGAATCGGAGTCCGTGAAATTGAGCAAGCACTCCTTCGCCCTGCGGTTATTGCAGTATGTCCGAGACGAAGCCCACCGATTCGCTCAACATTACCACCACATCCTCCGCGACAAATCGCAATTCAAGAATAAATAAAGCGCCTCGGTATGCTTTCGTATTGAATTAATTCGCGAAAGTCGTAGGTTATGCGTTTTCGCTTCCCTGTGCCACAACTGAAGAACATTGAACTTGCATTTTTTGACGTTGGTGAATGTCGACTCGCCGTCTTTTTTCGCACTGCTATTTGGGCTTGGTATCCTCGTCGGCATTTTGACGGGAATTTTTGGTGTCGGCGGTGCTTTTCTGCTTGTGCCGTTCATGATCACTTTTCTGAACATCGATCCCACGATTGCCGTAGGGACTACGATGGCGCTTTCGATGATCACAGGTGCGTATGGATTTTATGGCCACGCGCGGCTTCAGAATTTTGAGCCGATCACGACTTTGGTAATAGGTATCACAAGTGCTGCGGCGACGTTCGCGGGCAAGTACCTCCAAGACGGCTTAAAGTTGCTGACGGGTGATGAATTTGGTACTGCGATGAAAATATTACTGCTTTCGCTGCTTGCCCCAATCGCTATCTTCACTTGGTTTACTGCGGATCGAAACTTTCGACCATTGTTGCACCTGCGTTTTTTGAGAATTCCGCCTTTGATAAATCTCCCCAAAGCCCACCTTAAGAATGTGAGCCTTTCCTTGATCGTCGTTTTCGCGATCGCGATCGGCCTGCTGAAGGGACTGACGGCGATTGGTGCGGGGATCATTATGGTCCCCATCCTGATCTCGGCAATTGGCTTGCCTCCGCACATGGCCATTGGGACCAGCTTGGGTTCAATTGTGATCAGCTCAGTTGCGGGCGTCGTCGTCTATTCGTCAAGCGGCGCGGTGAACTGGTACTTTGTCGGCGCTCTGTTGCTGGGAGGATTGATCGGCACACGAGTGGGCTTGGCATTCGTAAAACGAATCAGCGCGAACAACCTGAAAAAATACTTTGCCGTTGTACTAGTTGTTGTCGCGCTGACTTTGTTTGTCGAATTGGTTTTTCAGATGTTTGGACGTTAGCCAGTTGTTTGGCGATTTTGGTTGACCTACATCAGCGAAAGTGGATTTAAATTTTGGTGGTGCATCTGTTCCAATTGCAATGACGGCCGATCCGACAAAATCGTGCCCGGGGTCATTTGCTTGATTTGCTCTGTTCCCAATTGCATCGATCGATAGGTAGCTTCGGTTAATCGGAAATGATGCAGATCTCCTAATACGACGTCTTCGGTAGCCACATGATCAATCACGACGATCACATTGCGATTCGATTTTTGTTGGTAGAAATTCATCACCCAATTACCAGCTTGATTGACCTGAGTGGTGGTCTCAGCAACTAGGCTTCCCGAGGAATCATAAATCCGGCCTATCAAGATCGCCCCAGGAGTAGCATTACCTGCCAAAATTGGGTTGGCTCCAAAGGTCTCTATTCTTTGCGAGAAAAGTTGCTCCACGTCTCCCGTTGCATTCACGAAAGTACTGGTATCCAAATTACGAGTCGATTCATTTGTGAAGCTATCAAAAGCGAAAGGACTTGTGATACGTACAAAAGCCGTGCCAATGGCTCCATTGACGTCTTGAATCACGTACTGAAACACGTCTTCACCCGCAAAGGTAATTCCAGGTCTGTATTCAAATGAACCATCGGTATTCCACACAACGGTGCCATGGATCGGTGGGGTAACGACTGAGGAGGTCAACACGTCACTGTCAGGGTCAAAGTCATTTGCCAACGCAGCTCCAATCAACTTGTCGCCAATCAACACGAACTGGTCATTTCTAGCAATTGGAGCTTGATTCAACACCAGAATATCGACATAAGCTGTGGACACGTTTCCGGCGTCATCCTGAATTTGGTATTCAAATCGATCTGTTCCGACAAACCCACTATTTGGTGTGTAGACAAACGTGCCATCATTATTTAGCGTTACCGTCCCGTTTACTGGTGGGGTGACAACAACCAGACTTGGCTGAATTATGTCGCCGTCTACGGTGTAGTCATTGAATAAGACATTGCCAACCACAGATTGATTTTTGATCATGGTAGCGCTGTCTCTAGCAGCGACAGGATCACTGTCGTCCAGGCTATAACCTTCGACATCCGACAAAACCAATGTATTTCCGGCTGCATCTTTAGCCGTGACAAAAACCTCGATTTGGAAATCACTATCATTTTCTAAGTCGTTTCCATTCACAGAAATCAAAAATCGTCCGCCAGAAACGACGCCGGTGTACGAAACGCCGTTCAAGACAAGCGTAACGATGTCGCCATCGCGCATATCCCCACTGACCGACCCAGAAATTGAGATTGTGCTTTGGGACTCGCTACTATTAACCACATCATCGACCGTAATTTGCGGATCCAATTGAATGGTTCCGCCAGCGCTAACATCAACAATCGCTGAATCCATAGACGTACCCGAGACATTTCCAGAAACGTCACGCAACGAAACACTTACGGTAATCGTCGAACCGTCTAATGCGGGCGGCAAGGTTGAGCGTACGAAACCATCAGACAAATTAGATGCTGTCAAGACAATATCCACTCCATTGACCGACAAAATGTCACCGACATTGGCATCGGCTGGCAAAGCTATCTCAAGGTCGATGTCCCCATTTACTTCAGCTTGGTTGACAAAACCATCGTCATTAAAATCCTCGATGATCGCAACGAACGGTGTGCTCGGGGGAGTTGTGTCCACCACGCTGAGGGTTACTTTCGCCGAATCTGTGCCGCCATGCCCATCCGCGATTGAATAATCAAAACTAATCGCGCCCGCAAAGTTTGTTTTCGGGTCGACTTCCAATGTCCTACCGTCTAGTGCGAGAGAAACCGTTCCTCCAGAAACCGAAATCGCAGAACCACCGGCTACAATTGGAATTCCGTTGATATGAGTAACCAAAAGCACATTCCCGTCAACATCAACATCGTTCAGAGTTGGATCGATGCTGATGGTGTTTTGTTCATTCACAACATATCCACTGTCGTCGTTAGCTGTAGGCAGGTCATTAACCATAATAATCGGGCCCAAGTTCAACTGCCCTAACGCAATTCCACCATCCACATCTCTAACAAGATACGAAACAAATGGAAGCGGTCCTTTGTAATCAACCTCAGGAATAAAACTAAACGAGCCATTTGTACTCAGAGTGAGTATGCCAATTCTTTCTCCGAGATTGCTGTAAAGACTGGTTGCAGTCCCGATTGGCAACACATCTGGGCTTCCATCGCCATTTAAATCCACCGTCGCAGATGCCACTTGAATCGTGTCGCCGTCTGGATCAAAATCGTTAGTGAGTACGTTCCCAGAAATCGGCGTATCTTCAGTAATCGAAACCGTCTCATTGTTTGCCACTGGCCCCGGGTTGCTCACCACCCAGGTAAACGTCTGCGTCACCGTCGCGCCGGAAGGATCGGTTGCCGTGATCACGACGCTGTACGGTCCACCCGCCGAAGCACTGCTGTCCAGCGTGCCGCTGATCAACCCGGTGTTGAGGTCGATCGCCAGACCGGGTGGCAAAGTTCCGCCAGCCGAATAAGTCAACACATCGCTGAGATCAGGATCCGCAAAGAACCCACTCACGTTCAGGCTAACCACGCCGCTATCGTCGTTGGTCTGAGTACTGATGGTTCCCACAGCTACCGGTGAACTGTTACCACCGGTGACGGTGATCGTCACTGTCGCTGACGAAGTGGACCCATCGGCATCGGTCACCACATAGTTCAAACTGGTTGTGCGGGTTTCACCTACCGCGAGATCGTCGAAGTCGCCATTGGCACTGAAGGTAAGCGTCCCATCACTGGCCAGCGAGAACAGGCCACCGGTAGAGCCCGCTACATTGGTTTGAACTCCTGCCGTCAATAGGTCGCCATCGGCATCTGTATCATTGGCCAGCACGTTCCCAACGGCAACCGCCGCCGCGTTCTCACCCGCGCCGAACGAGTCATCGCTCGCCACCGGACCTGGGTTGTTCACCACCCAGGTAAACGTTTGCGTCACCGTCGCGCCGGAAGGATCGGTTGCTGTGATCACGACGCTGTACGGCCCACCCGCCGAAGCACTGCTGTCCAGCGTGCCGCTGATCAACCCGGTGTTGAGGTCGATCGCCAGACCGGGTGGCAGTGTTCCGCCAGCCGAATAGGTCAACACATCGCTGAGATCAGGATCGGCAAAGAACCCACTCACGTTCAGACTGACCACGCTGCTGTCGTCGTTGGTTTGAGTACTGATGGTGCCGACAGCTACCGGTGTGTCGTTGGCTCCGGTGACGGTGATCGTCACTGTTGCTGAC
>WBZS01000611.1_pt1 | contig 40766 bp, 31 predicted proteins | sample 5204201 | NCBI WGS metagenome assembly WBZS01 (sample SAMN12344357, study PRJNA552823) | activated sludge metagenome | biome: Activated sludge suspended growth; feature: Nitrification reactor; material: Wastewater; isolation source: activated sludge from nitrification reactor of wastewater...
TGCTGCTGTTGTCGATGTACTGGAAGGGTCTGACCACGCGCGGCGCGGTCGCCGGCATCGTCGTCGGGCTGGTCTCGGCAACGCTGTTCGTGATCCTGTCCAAGGCGGTGTGGGTGACCGTGCTCGGCAACCCCGCGCCGCTGTTCCCGACCGAACAGCCGGCGCTGTTCTCGATGCCGCTGGCCTTCCTGGCCGCCTGGCTGGCGTCGGTGACCGACAGCAGCGCCAGCGCGGACAAAGAACGCGCGGCGTTTGACCAGCAGGAAGTGCAGGCGCAGATCGGCGTCAAGGTGGCGCCCGCCGCCGCGCACTGACACGCGACAAACCCTGGCCGCCCGCGGCCGGGCCGGTTGCCGAGACTCGCATCGGCGACGGCCCGGCTTTTTCGTTGCCGGCCGGCATTGCGCCGGCGGTGTAATTTGGATCAATCAGTCGCAGAATTTGGGGCCCTGCCTGCAGTGCCGAAATACCGGCGGCCCGGGCGACGTTGTGAGGGTGTCGAGGGTGAGCGCTCTGATCACATATCGGACCACACCGACCCGCCGTGCGGTGCTTGTTTCGTGCCTGTCGGCGCTGCTGGGCACGGCCACCGCGCAACCTGAACCAGCGCCACGTGACCGCACCCTGGTGGTCGGCAGCGAGGTCGACTTTCCACCCTTTGCGCTCGGCCAGGCCGATGGCGTGCCGGGCGGCTTCACGGTCGAGCTGTGGAAGGCGGTGGCGGCGCAGATGGGGCTGAGCTACCGCTTCCGCGTGCGACCGTTTGCCGAATTGCTCGAAGAATTTCGCGCCGGCCGCATCGACGTGATGATCAACCTGGCGCAGTCGGCCCAGCGCGAGGCCTATGCGTCGTTCACCGCGCCGCATGTGGTGTCCTACGGGGCGGTGTTTGCGCGCAAGGGGCACCTGCACTTTGACGACGAGCAGGCGCTGAAGTCGCTGTCGATCATCGTCCTCAGCGCCGACCTGCCGCACGAGTACGCGCTCAGCCACGGCTACACCAACCTGGTCACGGTCAAGGACGTCAGCGAAGGACTGCGCCTGCTGGCGCTGGGCAAACACGACGGCATGCTGGTCAGCCGCCTGGCCGGGCTGCAGGAGTTGCAGCGGCTGCAGATCAGCAACGTCGCGCCGGTCGGGCCGCCGATCCGCGGCGTGGTGCAGCGCTTTGCCTTCGCGGTACGCAAGGGCGACAGCGAACTGCTGGCGATGATCAACGAAGGCATGGCCGCCGCGCGCACCGACCAGACGCATGGGCGGCTTTACGAGCATTGGTTTGGCAGCATTGACCCGCGCATCCCTTCGCCGTCCGAAACCGCGCGCCTGCTGGCGCCGGCGGCGCTGCTGCTGGTGGCCGCGGGCGCTGCGGCGGCCTACCAGCGTCGGGTCGCGCAGCGTGAACGGCGGGTGGCAGAACTGCTGCGCAGCAGCGAAAAGCGCCTGTCCAACGCCCAGCACATTGCCCATTTGGGCAACTGGGAAGGCAGCAGTGAGGACGGCGCCATCGTCGCCTCCGACGAGTTGTGCCGCATCTTCGGCATGGCCCATGGCGACAGCGGGCCGCATTTTGATGACTTGTTGAACGGCGTGCCCATCGACGAACGTCCGGCGCTGCGCCAGGCCTTCCGGCGCGCTCAGGACAGCGGCGAAGCGCAGTCGCTGGACCACGGCGTGCAACGCGCCGACGGCAGCCTGCGGCAAGTGCACCACCGGCTGCAGCCCGAGCCCGGCATGCCGGGCAATGCGGCCCGCGTCGTCGGTACGGTGCACGACGTCACCGAACGCTACCTGGCCGAAACGCTGCTGCGTGAACAGCACCGGGCACTGGAGCTGACCGTCACCGGTGCGCCGCTGGACCGCGTGCTCAATGCGGTGGTCGACGGGCTGGAGTCGCAGGTGCCCAGCAGCGCGATGGGCGGATTGCTGCTGGTCGACGCCAGCGGCCGGTCGCTGACCGTGGCCGCCGGCAGCCGGTTGCCCGAGGCCTACCGCGCGGCGATGGAGGGTTTGCCGATCGCGCCCGATACCGGCTCGTGCGGCACCGCCTGCCACCGTCTGGCGCCGGTGATCGTCAACGACGTCGCGAACGATCCGCTGTGGGCGCAATACCGCGACTTCGCGCTCAGCCAGGGCGTGCTCGCCTGCTGGTCGTGGCCGATTCTCGACAGCGAAGGCAAGGCGCTGGGCGCGTTGTCGCTGAGCCACTCCCGGCCCTGCGCGCCAACGCCCGAGCAGTTGCGATTGCTGGCCAGCCAGGCCCACATCGCCGGGCTGGCGATCGACCGCATGAACCAGCAGCTCGCTTTGCAGGCCTTGAACGCTTCGCTCGAACAGCGCGTGGCGCAGCGTGCCGCGCAACTGGAGCAGACCAACGCGCAGTTGCAGGCCGAGATCGCCGAGCGCCGGCGTGCCGAGCAGGTGCTGCAGCGCGCCAAGGCCGACGCCGAATCGGCCACCCGCGCCAAGTCGCTGTTCCTGGCCACGATGAGCCACGAGATCCGCACGCCGATGAACGGCATCGTCGGCATGATCGACCTGCTGCGCGAAACCGCGCTCGACGCCGAGCAGCGCAAGATGCTCGGCACGGTGCGCGATTCAACCTTTTCGCTGCAGCGCATCCTCGACGACATCCTCGACACCTCGAAGATCGAGGCCGGCAAGCTGCATCTCGAACAGAGCGACTTCTCACTGCGCGACGCCATCGACAGCGTGACCGAGGCCTCGATGCCGGCGGCCAACCTGAAGGAAGTCGAGGTCAACACCTTCGTCGATCCGCGCGTGCCGGCGGCGTTGAAGGGCGACGTCGTGCGGGTGCGCCAGATCCTGTTCAACCTGCTGTCCAACGCGGTCAAGTTCACCGACTCAACCAAGCGCCCCGGCCGGGTGCTGGTGCGCTGCGAAATCGCCGAGCGCGCGGCCAGCCGCTACCGCATGCGGCTGGTGGTGCAGGACAACGGCATCGGCATGACCGACGAGATGCAGGCGCGCCTGTTCACCGCCTTCACCCAGGCCGACGGCAGCACGACGCGGCGGTTTGGTGGCAGCGGGCTCGGGCTGTCGATCTGCCAGCGGCTGGTCGAGCTGATGAACGGCACCATTCGTGTCGACAGCCGGATCGGCATCGGCAGCCGCTTCGAAGTCGAATTCGACCTGCTCGAAGGCGACGAGACGCGCTGCCCGGCGCTGCCCGACTTGAGCGATGTGCGCGTGCTGCTGGTGATGTCTGACGAAGACCGCGGCGACGCCGCGCAAAGCTACCTGCAGCACCAGGGCGCGCTGGTGGCCCGGGTGCGTGAGCTCAGCGCCGCCAGGCAGGCCGCGCAGGCGCACTTCACCGGCCCGGCGCGCGCGGCCGACGGCGCCGCCACCGACGTGGTGGTGGTCGACCGCACGCTGGTGCTCGACTACGGCTTTCCGAAGATGAAGCGGATTGCGTTTCGCGAGGCCTTCCGCAGCGACCCAACGCTGGCCGCGGTGCGCTTCGTGATCCTCAGCGAAGCGGTCGAAAGCGCCACCCACCTGGAATTCCCCGACAGCGTGATCAGCGTCGCGCGGCCGCTCAAGCGCGACGCGCTGGTGCTGGCAGTGGCGATGGCGGTCGGACGCGAAAGCCCCGACCCCGAGGCCGACGCCGAGAGCGCGCCACTGCAGCGCCGCGTCGCGCCCAGCGCCGAAGAGGCCGAGCGCAGCGGCCGCATGATCCTGGTCGCCGAGGACAACGCGGTGAACCAGGAAGTGCTGCGGCGGCAGATTGCACTGCTGGGCTATGCCGCCGACGTGGTCGCCGACGGCCGCCAGGCCTTCGAGCGCTTTTCACAGCACCGCTATGCCCTGGTGCTGACCGATTGCCATATGCCGCAATGGGACGGCTTTCAGCTCACCGCGGCGATACGCGCAGCCGAACGTGGCAGTGGCCGCCGCACGCCAGTGGCGGCAATCACCGCCAATGCGCTGCAGGGCGAGGCCGAGCGGTGTTTTGAGGCCGGTATGGACGACTACATCGCCAAGCCGGTCGAACTGACCACCCTGCGCCGGCTGCTCAAGCGCTGGTTGCCGGACTGAGGCTCGCCAATGCGGCGCCGCCATGCAAGCGTTGATCGACTACAGCCGGCTGGCCAGCAACTGCCGCAGCGCGGCAAATGTCAGCTCGATTTCGGCCCGCAATTCAGCGCGCCATTGCGGCTGCAGTTCAAGCTGACCGGCCGCCGCAGTGCGCTGCAAATCCCGGCAATGCGCAGCCAGCCGCACCGCGCCTATGCTGACCGCGCCGCCGCATATGGCGTGGGCAACCTCACCCACCTGCGCCGCGTCGCGCACCTCGTGCAGCCCCTGCAGACCGCGCAAACGCGTTTGCGTGGTGTCGAAAAACACCTGCATCATGCGATCGAACAATTCGGCATCACGCGACGCGGCGGCAAGTTCGTCGAGCTGCGACAGCGTGCGCGCGTCCAGCACCTGCGCCGCCTGCGGCGCCGACGCGGCGGCGAGCGTCGGATGGTCGTTTGTATTGCCCATATGTCGGATGTTAAGCGTCGGGCGACGAAGCAGCGCAGAAGTTACCGATTCGTGGGCGCCGATTGCATGCGCCCGCCATACCACCAAGCGTGGGATAGCGGTGACAAGGTGAAGGCTTTTCACGCTGTCTCTGCAAAAATCCTGGCTGCCGCGGCGCCAACTCTGGTCGCAGTCGTATCGGCGCCGTATCCATGAGTCTTCAACGCCTGCTGCTGTTTGCCAACAGTCTGATCCTGGCCAGCGTGCTCGCCGTGGCGTCGCTGAGCGCGCTGCTGAAGTCCGCCTACGACCGCATGGACGCGGCGCAAACCCGCCGCGTGCATTCGTTGATGCTGGCCGATGAACTGCGCCAAAGCTCGGACGACCTGACCCGGCTGGCCCGCACTTACGTCGAAACCGGCGAAGTGCGCTACCAGGTGATGTACGCGCAGGTGCTGGCCATTCGCGACGGCCAGTTGGCGCGGCCGCAGAACTACGAACGCGTGTACTGGGACCTGGTGTCCGACCCCGCCCACCTGCCGCGCCCGGGCACGCAGGCGGTTTCGCTGCAAAGCCTGATGCAGCAAGCCGCGTTTTCCGACGCCGAACTGGCCAAGCTGGCCGAGGCCGAGCGCAACTCGAACGCGCTGGTGGCCACCGAGCGCAAGGCGATGTCGCTGGCGAGCGGCCTGTACCCGGACGCGCAAGGCCGGCCGACGGTGGCCGGGCCGCGCGACCCGGTGCAGGCGCGCCGGCTGATGAACGACGACGCCTACCACCGCAACAAGGCGGCGATCATGGCGCCGATCGGCGAGTTCCAGCAGTTGCTGGACACGCGGACCAGGCACGAGACCACCCAGTCGCTGCGCGTCACCAACCGGCTGTTCTGGAGCCTGCAGGCGGTGCTGCTGGTCATTGGTTGCGCGGTGCTGATGCTGTTCCGCCTCAAGCGCCGGCAGGCGCAGTTGCAAGTGGTGAACACCCAGTTGCGGCTGGCGCGCGACGCCGCCGAAGCCGCGACACAGCAGAAAAACGCCTTCCTGGCCAACATGAGCCACGAAATCCGCACGCCGATGAACGCGGTCATCGGCATGACGCATCTGGCGCTGCAGACCGAGTTGACGCCGCAACAGCGCCAGTACCTGGAAAAGTCCAGGCTGGCGGCCGATGGCCTGCTGGGCGTCATCAACGACATCCTCGACTTCTCCAAGATCGAGGCCGGCAAACTGCAAATGGACGTCAAGGAGTTCCCGCTCGAAGACGTCTACAACCGCGTCACCCACCTGGTTGGCGCACGGGCATCCGAAAAGCGGCTGGAGTTCATGCTCAATGTCGCGCCCGACGTACCGACACGGCTGGTCGGCGACGCGCTGCGGCTGGGCCAGGTGCTGACCAATCTGTGCAGCAACGCGGTCAAGTTCACCGACGCGGGCGAGGTCATCGTGGCCTTTCGCCGTCTTGACGAGGCCGCCGCCGACCGGGTGAAGCTGGAGTTCTCGGTGCGCGACACCGGCATCGGCATGAGCGCTGGGCAGGTCGAGGCCTTGTTCAAGCCGTTCAGCCAGGTCGACAGCTCCAGCACCCGGCGTTTCGGCGGCACCGGGCTGGGGCTGGCGATCAGCCAGCACCTGGTACAGATGATGGGCGGCCGGATCTGGGTCGACAGCGCGCCCGGCGAGGGCAGCACCTTTTACTTCACCGCCAGCTTCGGACTCCCCGCGTCGGCCAGCGGCACGCCCGCCGTGGCAGCACCGCTGCACCCGCTGAACGTGCTGGTTGTCGACGACAGCACCCACGCCGGCGAGATCATCTCGGGCATGGTCGCCGCACTCGGCCACCGGGTCGACGCCGAGGAAAGCGCCGCCGCGGCCCTGCAGCGGCTCAGGCAAGCAGCCTACGACCTGGTATTCCTCGACTGGCAGATGCCGCAAATGGATGGCTTCGAAGCTGCCGAGGCGATACGCGGCAACCCGGTGCTGCCGCAGCAACCCCGCATCGTGCTGGTCACCGCCTATGGCGACGAGGCAATGGCCGAACGCGCCCGTCGGCAAGGGCTGGACGGCTACCTGGCCAAGCCGGTGACGCCGTCGTCGCTGCTCGACGCCATGACCAAGGCCTGCGGCAGTGGCCCGGCGCGGATCAAGTCGGCGCCGCATGCACCGGCGCGCCTGGCTGCGGCTGACGCGGCCAGGCTGCGCGGCGCGCGGGTGCTGGTGGTCGAAGACAACGACTTCAACCAGCAAGTGGCCGCCGAACTGCTGGGCATGGTCGGCGTGGAAGTCACGCTGGTCGACAACGGCCAGGCCGCACTCGACACGCTGCGCGAGCGCCGATTCGACGCCGTGCTGATGGACCTGCAAATGCCGGTGATGGACGGCTACGAAGCCACCCGCCGGCTGCGCGCCAACCCCGACTACAACCAATTGCCGGTGTTGGCGATGACCGCGCACGCCATGACTCAGGAGCGCGAGCGCTGCCGCGCACTGGGCATGAACGACTACATCACCAAGCCGATCGACCCCTACCTGATGTACGCCACGCTGGCCAGGTGGCTGCCGAGCGACGGCAGCGTCCCCGCTGCGCCACAGGCGCAGCCTGAGCCGACACCGCCTGCCACCGACACCGGCGCCGGCGCCATCGACTGGTCGCAAGGGCTGAGCTATTGCTCGGGCAGCGCCGAGTTGTACGACCAGGCGCTGCGCCGGTTTGTGCAGTCGGCGCCGGTCACGCTGGCCAAGCTGCGCGAGGCGCTGGGCCGCCGCGATACCGACGCCGCGGCGCGGCAGGCACATTCGATGGTCTCGGTGGCCGCGTTCGTCGGCGCGCGTTCGCTGTCGGCCAGCGCACAGGCGCTGCAACAGGCCATCGTCGCCGACGGTACCGACACCGCGCACGCGCTGTTCGAGCGCTTCAACAGCGCCGCGATCGAGGTGCTGCACGCGGTGCAGCAGCGCCTGGGTGAGCCGCCGCCGCACTGACGCGCGCGACTGGCGGCAGTGGTCAGCCGCGCCGCTGCGCCACCACCTGGGCAAAAAAGCGCAGCAACTCGGTGTTCAGTTCGTCGCGCATCGCGGCCGCGCCTATCGGCCGCTCGGCAAACGGCACATGAACGCTGGCGCTGCGCCGCGCGGCCTCCATGCGCGCCGATTCGGCCTCGGCGTCGCGGCCAACGTGGTCGGCCAGGATGGTCACGCTGTGGCCGTCGACTTCGGCCATGCCGCCAAGTACCGCCAGCCAGATTGGCTCGCCAGCCACCGGGTGGACATGCACCTTGCCCGGCGCCAGCAGCGCCATCACCGGCGTGTGGCCTGGCAACACCGCGAAGCGTCCGCCCTCGCCCGGCACCTCGACATAGCGCACGTCGCCTTCAAAGACTTCCTCGTTCACCGTGGCAATGGTCAGGTGCATATGCGCTGGCACGCCGGAGGCGGGCGGTTGGCTTGGGTCAGTGGTCGGGGCCATGGCAGTCACGGGTAGGCAATCAATCGGCGTGAGACGGCACAACCGTCTCAGCCGCGCTCGCTCAGCGAATCGGCACCGGCCACCACCTCGATCAGCTCGCGGGTGATCGCCTCCTGGCGCGTCTTGTGGTAGGTGTGCTTGAGTTCGTCGAGCATGCGGTCGGCGTTGCGGGTGGCCGACTGCATCGCGCTGCGCCGCGCGCAGTGTTCACAGGCGGCGTTCTCGGCCACCGCCTGGTAGACCACGGTCTCCAGCCAGCGCAGCAGCAACTGGTCGATCACCCGCTCGCGGCTGGGTTCGTACAGATAGTCGGGTCCGTGCACCGGCGTGGTCGTCGGGTCGGTGGCGGCGTGCGCCGGGTCGTGGTAGCCCGGTGCCGGCTTGCCGGCCAGGTCGCCGTCGAGCGGCAACAGGCGTTCGATGCGTGGCTCGAAGGTCAGCACGTTGATGAAGCGGTTCGACGCCAGGTAGACCTCGTCGACCTCGCCGTCGACGAATTGCATCAGCGCCACCGAAATGGCGCCAAGCAAGGCCTCGGACTGGCTGCCAACCTCGCCGATGTTGACCGCCTGCGCCACGATGCGCGCGCCGGCGCGGCGCAGCGTGGCCAGGCCGCGGCTGCCGACCACGGTCACCGATACCGGCCGGTCGGCCTGCTGCCAGGACAGCATCTGGTGGATGCACTGGTGCAGCAGCCGCGTATTCAGCGCGCCGCACATGCCTTTGTCGGTGGTGATCACCACCATGCCCAGCCGCCGCGACGGCACCCGCTTGTCCAGCCACGGCGGGCGGTAGTCGAGGTTGCAGGCCAGCATGCGCGCCACCATGCGGCGCAGATGCACGGCATACGGCCGCAGCGCCTCGGCGCGCTTCTTGGCCTTGACCATGCGCACGGTGGCGATTTTTTCCATCGCCTGGGTCACCTGCCGTGTCTTGGTCACGCTGACGATGTGCTGGCGTATGGCTTGCAGGGTCGACATGGGCGTGTCTCCGGCCACCGATTTTCCGCCGCCATTCCGACCGCGGTCCGGGCATAAGCCTTGCATTCGTGGCGCTCTTGCCGCGGCCACGCGCCAGGCGCGGCACACTCTGCCCGATGCAAACCCCGCCTGGTACCGCCGCCGTCCGACTTGAAGTGCAGTCGCTGACCAAGCGCTATGGCGCGCGCACCGCGTTGGCCGAGCTGTCGCTGCAACTGGCCGCGGGCTCGATGAACGCGCTGCTCGGCCCCAACGGCGCCGGCAAGTCGACGCTGTTCCAGGTCCTGACCGGGCTGTTTGTTGCCGACGCCGGCGACGTGGTGGTGCATGGCCCTGACGCGGCGCATTCGCTGCGCGGCGACGCGGTCGGCGCGCTGCGGCACATCGGCGTGGTGTTCCAGCAGATGTCGCTGGACCTGGACTTGAGCGTCGAGCGCAACCTGCGCTTTCATGCCGACCTGCACGGCCTGCCGCGGGCGCTGGCGCGCCAGCGCATTGCCGCCGGCCTGGCGCAGGTTGGCCTCACCGCCGACATGGCACGCCCGGTGCGCGAGCTGTCGGGCGGCAACCGGCGCAAGGTCGAGCTGGCGCGTGCGCTGCTGCACCAGCCGGCGCTGCTGCTGATGGACGAGCCGACCGTCGGGCTGGACCCCAAGTCGCGCCGCGACCTGCTGACCAGCGTGCGCGCTGACATCGCCGCGCGCGCCAGCAGCGTGCTGTGGGCCACCCATCTGGTCGAAGAAGCCGAGGCCGCCGACCGCGTGCTGGTGCTGCACAAAGGCAAGCTGCTGGCCGACGGCACGCCGGCCGCCGTGGCCCAGGTGCTGGGCGGCGGCAGCCTGGAAGAAGCCTTCATCCGCGCCACGCAATGACCGTGCAGCGACTTGCCGACTTGCCCCACTTGCCGACGCGGCGCGGCCGCCGAGCCCGACCGCACAATCGGCGCCCCAAGTCTTTTCACCAGGAAGCCTGAACCGATGACCTACCGCTTCGCCGCCGCCCTGCTCGCCCTGGCCGGATGGACGCTGGGCCCGGCCTTGTCGAGCGCACAGGCGCAGCCGACGGTCTGGGTGTCGAGCGAAAAAGACCACGCGCTGGCGGTGCTGGACTTGAAGTCAATGGCCGTCGTCGCCACCGTGCCGACCTGCAAGCGCCCGCGCCACATGGCGCGCACGCCCGACGGCAAGCAGTTGATCGTCGCCTGCGGCGAATCCAACCAGGCCGACGTGATCGACTTGGCCGGCCGCAAGAGCGTGCGCCGCTTCACCTTGGGCGACGACCCGGAGGCCTTTGACCTGTCGCCCGACGGCAAGACCTTGTACGTCACCAACGAAGAAGAAGGCGCGGTCAGCTTCATCGACCCGGCCGCCGGCAAGGTGCTGCGCAGCGTCGAGCTGGGCAAGGAGCCCGAGGGCGTGAAGGTGTCGCCCGACGGCAAGACGGTGTGGGTCACCAGCGAGGCGGCCAGCCTGGTGCACGTGGTCGACACCGCGTCGGCCAAGGTGCTGAAGAACGTCAAGGTCGGCAAGCGCCCGCGGCGCTTCGCGCTGACCCCCGACGGCAGCCAGTTGTGGGTCACCAACGAACTCGGCGCCAGCGTGACCGTGCTGTCGACCAAGGACTACAGCACGCTGGCGACCATCGCCTTCGAGGTCAAGGGCGCGCGCGACAGCGACATCACGCCGGTGGGCATCACCATGAGCCGCGACGGCAAGCGCGCCTTCGTCGCGCTCGGCCGCGCCAACCACGTCGCCTTCGTCGACGTCGCCAGCCGCAAGGTGACCGACCTGGTGCTGGTCGGCAAGCGGGCGTGGAACGTCGCGCTCGACGCCAGCGAAAAAACGCTGGTGGTGGTCAACGGCTTGTCCGACGACGTCACCTTTGTCGACGTTGGTGCGGCCAAGGCGGTCAAGAGCGTGCCGGTCGGCCGGGTGCCGTACATGGCCCTGGTAATCGAATGAGCCGAGCACGCACGGCAAGAGCATGCGGCCTGGCGGCGCTGGCACTGGCGGCCACCGCGGGCGCCGCGGCGGCGGGGTTTTCGGCCACGCTGCTGGTGCGTGACGATGACCCGCGGCGGGAGCGCGCGCGGGTGGAGCGCGCCTATCTCGGCCACCCCGGCGGCCCGGCTGGCGACGGCCTGGCCATCGCGGTCAAGGAAGCCCGGCTAGAACTTGACGCCGACGGCGCCACGCTGGCGCTGCAGACGGTGGCGGTGGCCTCGGCCGCCGCGGCGCGCGAGGCGGCGCTGAAGGCCGAAAAGGCCGGCGCGGCGGCGCTGGTCGCCGACCTGCCGGCCGACTGGCTGCTGGCCGCCGCCGACGCGGTCAAACTGCCGCTGTTGAACATCGGCGAGGCTGCCGACCGCCTGCGCGAGCGCGACTGTCGGCCGCGCCTGTACCACCTGCTGCCCAGCGAACGCATGCGCGCCGACGCACTGGCCCAGGTGCTGGTGGCGCGCAAATGGAGCCAGGTGCTGGTGCTGGTCGGCGCCAGCGCGGCCGACGCCGAGCGCGGCGCCGCGGCGCAGGCGGCGATCAAGCGCTACGGGTTGAAGCTGGTGGCGGTCAAGCCCTTCAAGCTCTCGGCCGACCCGCGCGAGCGCGAGCAGGCCAACACCCGGCTGCTGACCCAGGGCAGCTACGACGCGGTGTGGGTGGTCGACAGCGACGGCGAATTCGCCCGCAGCCTGCCCTACAACACCGCGCTGCCGCGGCCGGTGGTTGGCGACGCCGGGCTGGTGGCGCTGGGCTGGCACGCCAGCTTCGAGCGCTACGGCGCGCCGCAGGTCAGCCGGCGCCTGGTCAAGGCCCACGGCCGGCCGATGACCGCGCACGACTGGGCCAGCTGGATGGCCGGCAAGGCGCTGGTCGGCGCCGCGCTGGCCGCGCCCAAGGGGCCGACCGCGGCGTTCCAGAAGGCCTTGGCCGAGGTTCAGCTTGACGGCAGCAAGGGCGTGCCGATGGCGTTTCGGCCCTGGGACGGCCAGTTGCGCCAGCCGCTGCAGTTGACCGACGGCCAGGGCGTGGTCGCCACCGCGCCAATCGACGGCCTGCTGCACCCGAAAAACACCCTCGACACCCTGGGCGCCGACGCGCCTGAGAAGCTGTGCAAGGCGCGGCCATGAGCGGCGTGCAGCGCCGCGGCACGCTGGGCCACGCCTTGCAGGCCTGGCGCGCCATCGTCGCGCGCGAGTTTTTCAAGTTCGTGCGCCAGTATGGCCGGCTGGCCTCGGCGCTGGTGCGGCCGCTGCTGTGGCTGGCGGTGTTTGCGGCCGGGTTTCGCAATGTCTTTGGCGTGGCCATCGTCGAGCCCTATGACACCTATACGCCGTATGACGTGTACATCGCGCCGGGGCTGATCGGCATGGTGCTGCTGTTCAACGGCATGCAGTCCAGCCTGGCGATGGTCTATGACCGCGAGATGGGGCTGATGCGGCTTTTGCTGACCGCGCCGCTGCCACGCGCCTGGATCCTGTTTTCCAAGCTGTGCGCCACCGCCGTGCTGTCGCTGGTGCAGGCCGCGGCCTTCGTCGCCGTGGCGGCATTGCTGGGCACGGTGCTGCCGGTCATCGGGCCGCAGCTGCCGATGGTGCTGGCGGCGGCGGTTGGCGCGGCGCTGATGCTGGGCGCGCTGGGGCTGCTGCTGAGCGTGCACGTCAAGCAGTTGGAGAACTTTGCCGGCACGATGAATTTCGTCATCTTTCCGATGTACTTCATGTCAACCGCGCTGTACCCGCTGTGGAAGCTGGAGGAAGCCGGCGCCGGCTGGGTCTACCAGATTGCGCGGCTGAACCCGTTCACCCACGCCGTCGAGTGGCTGCGTTTTGCGCTCTACGGCAAGGATCCGGGCGTCTCGCCTTATGTGGTGCTCGGCACGCTGGCGCTGTGTTTTGCGCTTGCCGCCTGGGGCTATGACCCGCAGCGCGGCTTCGGCGCGTTGGCCAAGCGCGGGTGATGAACGACGAATGGTGAACGATGAATGATGTACACGACAACCACCGAACCGCGGCCGGCCCGCGCCGACTGACGCTGTCTGGCCACCCGCGCCGGCGCAGACTGTTGGCCGCCGCTTGCGCCGCCGCGCTGTCGCCGGCCTTTGCCGCCACGCTGGCGCTGGCGCGCGAGCGCTTTCCAGTGCGGCCGATCTCGCTGTGGCTGCCGTGGCCGGCCGGCGGCGCGACCGACATCACTTTTCGCCTGCTGGCCGACGCCGCGGCGCGCCAGCTCGGCCAGCGCGTGCTGGTCGAAAACCGTGGCGGCGGTGGCGGCACGCTGGTCATGCCGGTCATCCAGCAGGCCGCGGCCGACGGCTACACGCTGGCACAACTGCCGCAAACCGTGCTGCGTGCGCCGTGGACGCGCAAGGTGTTGTGGGATCCGGTGCGCGACACGACGCCAATCATCCAGATTTCAGGCGTCACCTTCGGCATCGTGGTGCCCGCGGCCAGCCCGCTGAAGTCGCTCGACGACCTGTTTGCCTACGCCAAGGCCAGGCCGGGTGAGCTGACGGTGGCGACCAACGGCGTCGGCACCACGCCGCACGTGGTGATGGACGAGCTGTTCGGCAAACGCGCGCTGCACTTCATCCACGTGCCGTACAAGGGCACGGCCGAGCAAATGCTGGCGGTCAGCACCGGACAGGTGATGGTCGGCGTCAATTCAAACGGATTTGCGCCGTTTGTCGATTCAGGCCGGCTGCGGCTGCTGGTCACCTTCGGCGAGCACCGCACCAAGCGCTGGCCGGCGGTGCCCACGCTGAAGGAACTTGGCCACGGCATCGTCGCCGCGTCGCCCTATGGCATCGTCGGTCCGGCCGGCTTGCCGGCGCCGGTGGTGCAGGTGCTGCACGACGCGTTCCGGGTGGCGATGAACGACCCGGCCCATGTCGCCGAGCTGGCGGTGTTCGACCAGGAACTGGCCTACCTGGGCCCTGAGGACTATGCGCGGGCGATCAAGACGGCCTATGAGCTGGAGCGCCGGGTGGTCGAGCGCATGGGGCTGGCGCGCGGCGGTGAATAAGTCGGTAGCGGGACGCGCGCACGGAGCCGCGGCCACGCCCCGAAAGTTGACCGATGCCCGAGCTGCCCGAGGTTGAAGTCACACGCCGCAGCCTGGCCGACAGCCTGTGTGGCGCCGTGGTTCAGGCCGCGCGGCTGGGCAAGCCGCTGCGCTGGCCGCTGGGCGTGCCAACGCAGCATCTGGTCGGCCGCCGCGCAGGCGCGCTGCAGCGGCGCGGCAAATACCTGTGGCTGCCGCTGACCTTGCCGGAGGCGGCCGCCGGCGCCGACGGCGGACTGCTGCTGCACCTGGGCATGTCGGGCTCGCTGGCATTGACCAGCGGCGCCACCGACCCCGGGCCGCACGACCATTTCGACCTGCATACCAGCCGCGGCCTGCTGCGGCTGACCGACCCAAGACGCTTCGGTGCCGTGGTGTGGTCAGACGGACTACAGCACGACCCGGCGGCGCGGCTGTTGTCGCGGCTGGGCGCCGAGCCCTTTGACCCCGAGCTGACGCCCGAGCGGCTGCATGCGTTGCTGCACGCGCGGCGCTGCGCGGTAAAGACCGCGCTGCTGGCAGGCGACATCGTCGTCGGCGCCGGCAACATCTATGCCAGCGAAGCCTTGTTCATCGCCGGCATCGACCCGCGCACGCGCTGCAACACGATAAGCCGCCCGCGCTGCGAGCGCCTGCTGGCCGCGCTGCGCCAGATCCTGACGCGGGCAATCGCACTCGGCGGCAGCAGCTTGCGCGATTTTCGCGACGGCCACGGCATGCAGGGTGCGTTCCAGAACCAGGCCCAGGTCTACGCCCGTGACGGCCAGCCCTGCCCGCGCTGTGGGGCCACGCTGCGCCGCATCGTGCAGGCACAGCGCAGCAGCTTTTTCTGCCCGGGTTGTCAGCGAAGGTAAGCATTTGCGACGCGGTGCGGTATTCGTCAACGCCGCGGCTTGCGCCCGGCCCGTGTGCCGCGTGGGCCTGCGCTAGGATGACCGCCTTGCCTATGGCCCAGGTTTGCCGCGCCTGGTCCGTCGTCATTCGCAATCCACAGCGCATGATTTTTCAGTCCTTCACCCACGGCGCGTCGCCTGCGGCGCGCGCTGGCCGTGCAGCCGACCACGCCGCGTCCGCCCTTGCCGGCGTGCCGCACAGGCGCGTTCAACCGCCGAAGCTGGGATGACCGACGTCCTGCAAACCGGGCTGGACGCGCTGACCGCCTGGCGCCGCGCGCTGGACCGCGGCGTCGACCGCAGCGCCACGCTGTTGGCCGACCTCGGCTTGCTCGACGACGAGTCGCGCACGCTGGCCGACACCGTGCGCCAGCGGCTGGCGTCCGACCGCATGGTGGTGGCCTTCGTCGCCGAGTTCTCGCGCGGCAAGTCCGAGCTGATCAACGCCTTGTTCTTCGCCGAAAGCGGGCGCCGGGTGATGCCGGCCACGCCCGGGCGAACCACGATGTGTCCGGTCGAACTGGCCTGGGACGCACAGCGCCCGCCCAGCCTGTGGCTGCTGCCGATCGCCACGCGCAGCGGCGGACACACCGTATCGGCGCTGCGCGAACGCCCCGAGGCCTGGCAAAGCTTTCCGCTGGTGTTGGCCGATGCCGAGGCTTGCGCGCAAACGCTGGAAGAAGTCACCCGTTCGACGCGGGTGACGATAGACGAAGCGCGCACCCTCGGCTTCTGGAATGACGAGCAGCCGGCCGACAACCCGCTGCCCGACGGGTTGGGCCGGGTCGAAGTGCCGGCCTGGCGCCACGCGCTGATCAACCTGCCCCACCCCTTGCTGCGGCGCGGGCTGGTGATCATCGACACGCCGGGGCTGAATGCGGTCGGCGCCGAGCCCGAGCTGACCCTCGGGCTGCTGCCGTCGGCGCACGCCACGGTGTTCGTGCTTGCCGCCGATACCGGCGTCACGCGGTCGGACCTGGCGATCTGGCGTGAGCATCTCGGCGGCCGGGTCGACGACCCGGCTGACGCGGCGGACCGGCCCACGCCCGCGGCCGACCAGGTCAGCGCCGGCAATGCCGACCCGCCCGCGCAAGCCAGCCAGGCGGCGCTGGTGCCCGCCAAGCGCCGTGTCGGCGAGCACTTTGTCGTGCTGAACAAGATCGACACCCTGATCGATCCGCTGCTCAAGCCCGAGCAGGTGCAGGCGCAAATCGAGCGGCAATGCCACGATGTGTCGCAGTTGCTCGACATCGACCGCCAACGCGTCTTTCCGGTCTCGGCGCGCCAGGCGCTGGCGGGGCGCGTCATGCGCGACGACGCCACGCTGGCGGCCAGCCGCCTGCCGGCACTGGAGGCCGCGCTGCGGTCGCAGTTGCTGCCGCAGCGCGGCCGGCTGCTGGCGCAAATGGTTGACACCGGCGCACGCACGCTGGCCCGGCGCGCCCAGGCCGCGCTGGCCGACCGGCGGCGCCAGATCGACGAGCAACTGGCCGAATTGCGCGCGCTGCGCGGCAAGAGTGCCGCGCGCCTGGCGCTGATGAGCGGCCGGCTGGAGGCCGAGGCCGAAGACTTCGAGCGCTGCGTGCCCCGGCTGCAGGCGCTGCGCACCGTGCTGGCGCGGCAGTTGACCACCGTAATGGCCAGCCTGGACAGCGATGAGGTGCGTTCAACCGTGCTGCGCATGCGCGAGGAAGCCAACGCCTCGCTGCTGCGGCTGGGCGCCGGACGCGCCTTTGCCACGATGGGCGAGCGCCTGCAGCAAAGCATCGCCGAGGCCGACTCGCGCTGCGCTGAAATCGAGGCCATGCTCGGCGCCAGCCAGCAGCAGCTCAACGCCGAGTTTGGTTTCTCACTGGCCAGCGCGCCACGGCCGGCGCTGGACAGCGCGGGCCGCGAACTGGCGCGCATCGAGGCCGCCTACGGTCGCTACCTGGGCGTGACCCAGGTCTGGCGGCAGGCGCAACCCGGCTTCATGGACCAGTTCACCCGGGTCCTGCTGAGCAAGCTGCGCACGGTGTTCGAGGCCGCGGCGGTCGAGGTCGAACTGTGGGTCAAGGCCGCCGGTTCGCAGATGGACGAGCAGTTGCGCGAGCGCCGGCGCTCGCTGTCGCAGCGACGCAGCGCGTTCTCGCGCATCCAGGGTGCGGAGTCCGACCTGGGGCGCAGCATCACCGACCTGGAGGAGCGCCTGGCGCAACTGCAGCGCGCCGAGGACCGCGTCGGCAAGCAAATCGAGGCGCTGCGTGCCCAGGCGGCCGATCTGCCGGTGGTTGAGAGCTCGACCGCCCACGGCCGGCCCGCCGACCTCGCCGCCGCGCGCCTGCACCTGGTCAGCGCCGCCCACGCGGCGGCATGAGGCCAGCCACGGGCGCCTTGCCGCCGGCCGGGTTGCCCCGCCGCGGGCCGCAGGTGCATCGGTGAGCCGGCGCGGCGCGGCCGTGCAGGGCGGCGCGTCGCGCGCCGTTGCCGCCAACCAGACGCCCAGCAGCGCCGACCTGGTGGTGCGCTGGCAGCGCGCGCACGGTCGGCATGACCTGCCCTGGCAACACAGCCGCGACCCGTACCGCGTCTGGCTGTCGGAAATCATGCTGCAGCAGACCCAGGTGGCGACGGTGCTGGGCTATTACGCGCGCTTCGTCGCCCGCTTTCCGGATGTCGAGAGCCTGGCCCGCGCCGACCAGGACGAAGTGCTGGCGCTGTGGAGCGGGCTGGGCTACTACAGCCGCGCGCGCCACCTGCACCGCTGCGCGCAGGTGGTGGTCGAGCGCTTCGGCGGCCGCTTTCCGGCGCACAGCGCCGCGCTGGCCGAGCTGCCCGGCATTGGCCGCTCGACCGCCGCGGCAATCGCCGCGTTTTGCTTCGGCGAGCGCTGCGCCATCCTCGACGGCAATGTCAAGCGGGTGCTGGCGCGCATGCTGGGCGTGTCCGACGACTTGGCACAGGCGCGCCACGAACGCGCGCTTTGGCACAGCGCGCAGGCGCTGCTGCCGGCCGCGGCGAGCGACATCGCCGCCTACACGCAAGGGCTGATGGACCTCGGCGCCACCGTCTGCACGCTGCGCTGTCCACGCTGCGAGGCCTGCCCGCTGGCGGCACGCTGCCGCGCACGCGCCGAGGGCCGGCCCGAGGCCTACCCGGTCAAGTCACGCCGGCTGGCGCGCGGCCAGCGCCGCCTGACGCTGCTGTGGCTGTGCCACGGCGAGCGGCTGTGGCTCACGCAGCGCCCGCAACAAGGCGTCTGGGCCGGGCTGTGGTCGTTGCCCGAATGGGCCGACGACGCCGCGCTGGCAAGCTTGACCGCCGACTGGCCCGGCAGCGCCGAAGCGCTGACTGGCTTCAAACATGTGCTGACGCACCTGGACCTGTGGCTGGCGCCACTGCGCTGGACGCTGCCGGCGACGCTGCATGCCGACGCGTTGGCGGCGTTGACCGCGACCCTGCCCGCCGGCCGCTGGCTGGCGCGCGACGCGGCGCTGGCGCTCGGCCTGCCGGCACCGATTCGCCGGCTGCTGCTGGGATAAGCCGCGCGCCGCCCGGCAGTCAAAAGCCCCGGCTGTAGCGCAGCGACAGCAACCAGGCGCGCGGCATGGCGGGCTCGAAAAGGCGCCGGTTGCCGTCGTTGACGATGACGCTGCCGACATAGGCCCGGTCGGCCACATTGTCCAGCCGCAGCAAGCTTTGCAGCTTGCCGCCGGCGCCGATCGCCCAGTCGTGGCTCCAGCGCAGGTTGACCACGCCGAAGCCGGGCGCAAAGTCGGCGTTGGTGTCGTTGGCGGCGGTGCGCGCCTGCGCCCGCGCCTCGACCGCCAGCTCACCGGGCAGCACGCCGGGGCGCCAGGCCAGCTCGGCATAGGCCGACTGGCGCTGCGTGCCGGCAATGCGGTTGCCGGCAGCCACCGGCACCGTGGGCTTGGTGCAGGGCGCCGCCTCGCAGGTCAGGTAGCCGTCGAGGTAGCTGGCGTCAAGCACGCTGAGCGCGGCCTGGGCGCGCCACGCCGTGTTTGGACGCCACTGCGCCGACAGCTCGGCGCCCTGGCGCCGGGTGCGGCCGACGTTTTGATAGGTGGCGCGGCCGCCGCTGTTGGTGAAGACGCCGATTTCGTTGTCGGTACGCGTCTGGAACAGCGCCGCGTCGAAATCCAGCGTGCCGGCGTGCCACTTGCTGCCGATTTCGAACTGGCGGCTGGTCTGGCCCTGCAGCTTGATGTTCAAACCATTGCTGGTGGCGGGGTAGGCCAGCTCGCCGAGGGTCGGCGACTCAAAGCCCCGCGCCGCGCTGGCGTGCAGCGACCAGTTCGGCGACACCCGCCAGCGCAGGCCCAACACCGGGTTGGTGTAGTCGAAGTTCAGCGCAGCCGAATCGTCGCCGTTCAAGCCCTTGACGTAGCGGTCGGTGACCCGGATGTCGAGCTTGCCACTGCGCAGGCCGGCCGAGGCGGTCAGCGCCGGGGTCAGCGCCCAGTCGGCCTGCAGGTAGGCGTCGCGGCTGGTGGCCTGGTTGGTTTCATTGCGGCGCTGGTCGCCGACCACACCGAGCGCTGTCGGCGCGGTCGGCGAGCCAATGAAGTTCTCGTAGCCAAAGCGCTCGTCGCGCATGCGCTCCAGCGCCACGCCGGCGACCACCTCGACGCCGTCCCAACCGAAGCGCAAACGCGCTTCGGTGCCGTCGAAGCGGCGGTCGAAGTCAACCACGCCGCCGCCATGGCGCTGCCAGGTCAACACCGCGGGGTTGGTGCCACGCTGTGTGGTCGGGGGGATTGCCAGGTACTGCACCACCGACCGCGCACCGCTGTAGACGCTGACCGAGCTGTCGCGCAGCGCGCCCGCACTGGCAAAGGCATGGCGCCAGTTGAGCCCGGCCTGGGTCTGGCGGATGGTCTTGCGCGTGTCGTAGAGCAAGTCGGTCGGCTTGGCCGGGTCATAGCCACCGAGTGCCAGATTTACGGTGGAAAACGGGTTGGCGGCCCAGTCCTCGGGCCTCAGGCCCAGCGGGTCCTGCGCGGCCTGCTCCTGGTGGCTGAACAACAGCACCACCTTGTCGGCAGCGCCCTGCCAGCCCAGCCGCAGGTTGGCCAACTGGCGCTCGGCCGCGCTTTGCGGGTGAAAGCCGTCGGTTTCCATGCTGCTCACGCTGGCCTTGAGGTCAAAGCCGCCGTCCAGCGGCGTGGCCAGCGACGCGCGCCATTGGGCCAGCCCAAAGCGGCCGGTGTCGACGCCGACCTCGAACCGGCGCTCGGTGGCCGGCGCGCCGAACACCGCGATCACCCCGCCCGAGCTGTTGCCATAGAGCACCGAAAACGGGCCACGCAGCACCTCGATGCGCTGCGCGCCGGCCAAGTCGGCGTGGCCAAGCTGGCCCTGGCCGTCGGGCATGGTCGCCGGTATGCCGTCGGTGTACAGGCGCAGGCCGCGCACGCCGAAGCCGGCGCGGGCGCCAAAGCCGCGCGAGCTGATCTGCAGGTCCTGCGCGTAGTTGTTGCGGTTGGCCACCACCAGGCCCGGCACGCGGGCCATCGCCTCGGACAGGTTGACCATCGCTCCGGCGCTGCGTATCGCCTCGGCATCGACGGTCGAGATTGCGAACGGCAGGTCGAACGCCCTGGCCGCACGCAGCGAGCCGGTGACGACCACCACATTCGGCGTCGACAGGTCGGCGTCGCCAGCGCCGGCCTGGGCGAACGCGGATGGCCCGGCCAGCCACAGTGCACAGGCCGCCGCGCTGGCCGACAAACGCCTGAATTCAGGCACCACTGGGGACACGACAGATCGCGCGTTCATCACCAAAACCTCAACTCGATTGCCGCCCGGGCGTTGTGGAAGACCTTGCCGGCCGACGATGCGTGGGCCGCGGGCGACCGCTGCAACGGCGCCCCGGGCCACGCTGGCGGGCGGCGCATCATAGGCTGCCGCCTACCCGCATTCAGGGGGTCTTGCGCGGGCTGGATTTGGTATCGTGCTGTCGCGAAGTTTCCAACGCGGTTTCAACGCGGGCGGTCCCGGACGCGCCGCGCAACCGGGCCTATGAAAACAACCATCAACCACCAGGCGTTAGACACCGCTTCGGCGCATGGCGCAGGCATGCGGTCGGCGTCTGACGCCCGTTTTCAACCTCCCCCGGAGGGCACGCCAGCCCGCGCGGCAGACCCAAGATGACGCGCGTGTACCTGGTCGACGACCAGTTGATCCTGCGCGACGGCCTGCATGCGCTGCTGGAAACCGCTGGCCATCAGGTGGTCGGCGAGAGCAGTGACCCGACGCAGGCACTGGCCGAAGCCCAGCAGCGCCAGGCGCAGGTGATGCTGCTCGACCTGGGCTTGGGTGAGCGCTCGGGGTTCGAGGTCTTGCAGGAACTCAAGCGCCGCGAGTCGCCGGTCAGGGCGGTGGTGTTGACGATGTCGTGCCAGCCGCGGCATGTGGCCGAATCGGTGCGGCTGGGCGCCGCCGGCTATGTGTTGAAGGATTCCGGCGCGCCCGAATTGCTGCAGGCGATTGAGTCGGTGGCCGCCGGCCGACGCTACTTCGGCCCCCAGGTGTCTGATCTGGCGCTGCAGGCACTGACCGACGAGTCGCCGACCGATCCGTTCGCGCTCCTCTCGCCGCGCGAACGGCAAATCGTCACCATGGTGGTCAACGGGCTGTCTTCGGCGTCAATCGGCACGCAACTGCACCTTTCTCCGAAAACCGTCGACACCTACCGCAGCCGCATCATGGCCAAGCTGGGCGTCAGTGGCGTGACCGGGTTGGTCCGGCTCGCGGTGCGCGAAGGGCTGGTCGAAAAATAGCCCGTCGCGGCGCGGCTACAGGCTGCAACTGCGAAAGGTGGTGAACCAGGCGTTGCAGCCGCCGCTGGCCCAGCGCCGGGCCCGTGGATGGCGCAGCCGCGCGCTGCCGAACGCCGAACCGCCCCGCAGCACACGCCAGCGCACATCGGCCGGCAGCGGGTCAAGCAGCGCGGCGTCCGCTTCGGCACCGGGCCAGGCGCGTGCGGTGCCCAGCACCCATTCGAGCCCGTCGCCCCAGACAAAGCCGCGGCCGGCCGCGCTGGCCGCGGCCAGCGACCATTCGGCCTCGGTCGGCAGGCGCCGGCCGGCCCAGCGGCACCACGCCTCGGCTTCATGGGCAGTGACGTGCAGCACCGACTGCGCACCCGGCAGGCGCTGCAGCCGGCCTTGGCGCCAGGCCAGCACCGCGCCGGCCGCCGCGGCGATCTGCTCGACATAACGCGGCACGCGGCGCTGGCCGCGCGCACCGGACTGCTCTTCGCCAGTCAGCCAGTGCCAGCCCTTTTCAGACCACCAGCGACGCTCGTCGTAGCCGCCGTCGTTGACGAATTCGGCAAATTGCGCCCAGCCGACCGGCTGCGCGTCGATGTCGAACTCGGGCAAGTCCTCGTCGGGCGGCTGGCCGCGTTCGGCCTCGGGCACCCAGCCGCTGTGCGCGGCGTCCAGCCGCCAGCGCTGCGCGGCAAAGCCGATGGGCTCGCGCCGGCCGCGTGCAGGCAATGTTGGCCACAGCCCGCGTTGCGCGGCCTGCTGGTGGCGCTCTTCGGGCAGTCGCGCCGCCTGGGCCAGCGCCGCCAGCGCTTCACCGATGCGGTCTTCGTGCATCAGCACCAGCCGAAAGGCGTACAGCGCGCGGTCGTCGTCGCCGGCCTTGTCGAGCAGCTCCAGCGTGGTCTCCAGCGTCGCCGCCAGGTAGCCGCGCACGGCTTCGGCACTGGGCGCATCGGCCCAGCGCTGGGCGCGCCGCGCGGCCTGCGGGTCAAACCAGGCGTCGGCGCGCGGCTCGATCGACGCCAACCTTGGCCCCGGGTCGGTCGCCGATGCGGCGCCGCGGCCACGGCGCACATGGCGCGCCACCCAGCGCTCCTGAAACCAGCCGGCCGACCCGGCCAGCCAGACCGGCGGGTCAAACTCGGGCCGCAAGGCCTGGACATCGGCGCCATCGAACACCGCCAGCCAGGCCAGCGTGCGGTTGCGCGCGTCCATCAGCGCCAGCGACAGCAGGCTGGCGCCCGCGCCGCGCATGGCCTGCGCGTCGTGTACCGCGGGGTTGATCAGCGCAGCGGTGCTCGGCATACCAGCCAGCTTACGGCAAGCGGATCAGCGCGGGGTGCGGCTGGCGCTGGAGAGCGGGCCTGGCCAGGGCCTGATCACTTGTCAGCCCAGCTCGATGCAGGCGTAGGCACTGTGGTTGTGGATGCTTTCGAAGTTCTCGACCTCGATGCGCGCCCGGCCGATGCGCGGGTCGGCCTGCACCCGCAACGCGACGTCGCGCACCAGGTCTTCGACGAACTTCGGGTTCTCGTAGGCACGCTCGGTGACCCACTTCTCGTCGCTGCGCTTGAGCAGCGGCCAGATCTCGCAGGAAGCGGACTCTTCGGCGTAACGCACCAGCTCCAGCCAGTCGACCGCCGGGCGGCCGCCAACCCCCGCCGCGGCCAGGGCCGGATCGCGCAGCTCGGCGCGCAGCGTCACCAGCGAGCGCTGGTTGTGCGCGCCGTAGTCGGAGATCTCCTTCGAGCACGGGCACAGGCTTTTCACCGGCACCGCCACCTCGGCCCACAGCACGGTCTGGCCGGCACGCGTTTCGGCGATCCAGCGGCCCTGGTAGTCGAGCAGGCTTTGCACCCCCGACACCGGCGCGCGCTTGCGCACGAAAAAGTTGAACGTGGCCTCGACGCGGCCTTCGCTGGCACCCAGCAGCTGCAGCATCTGGGCCAGGCGCCGGCGCAGCTCGGCGCCGTCCAGCGGCCCGTGCAGGCTGTCCAGCCAGGCGACGAAGCGCGACATGTGGGTGCCTTTTTGCGCCGCCGGCAGCGCCACGTCCAGCGACCACAGCGCGCTGGTGTGCTGCGGCTGGCCGCCGACGCTGACCTGCAGCGGCCAGCGCACGTCCTTGACGCCGACGCGCTGGATCGCCAGCCGGCGGTGGTCGCGCTCGCTTTGCGTGTCGGGGATGTGCAGCGCGTCGGTGAGCTGGTTCATCGCGCGCCCCGCCAGACTGCCCACGCGAGCGTTTGATGCGGCGCGCCCATCATGCGCTGGCCACCACCGTCAGCAGCGGCGCCGCCGGTACCGACAGGCCAAAGCGCTGGCGCACCGCGGCTTCGATGCCGGGTGCGTCCAGGCCCAGCATCGCCAGCAGCTTGGCCGCGTCGCCATGTTCGATAAAGCGGTCGGGCAGACCGAGCTGCAGCACCGGCACGCGGCGCGCGGCGGCGGTCAGGCATTCCAGCACCGCGCTGCCGGCGCCGCCCATCAGCGCGCCTTCTTCTATGGTCACCAGCGCGTCGTGGCTGTCAGCAAGCTGCAGCACCAGCGTCTCGTCCAGCGGCTTGACGAAGCGCATGTTGGCCACCGTCGCGTCCAGCGCCTGCGCGGCCTCCAGCGCCGGGTACAGCAGGCTGCCAAAAGCCAGCAGCGCGACCCGCCGGCCCTGCCCGGCTGGCGCGCCCGACTGGCGCCGCAGCTCGCCGCGGCCCCAGGGCAGCGTGCCCAAGTCGGTGCCGGCCGGCCGGCCGATGCCGGCGCCGCGCGGGTAGCGCACCGCCACCGGCTGGTTGCGCGCGTAGCCGGTGGACAAGGCCTGTCGGCACTCCTGCTCGTCGGCGGGCGTCAGCAGCGCCATGTTCGGCACGCAGCGGATAAATGAAATGTCGTAGGCACCGGCGTGGGTCGGGCCGTCGGCACCGACCAAGCCGGCGCGGTCCAGCGCAAACAGCACCGGCAGGTTTTGCAGCGCCACGTCGTGGATCAACTGGTCGTAGCCGCGCTGCAAAAAGGTCGAGTAAATCGCCAGCACCGGCTTCATGCCCTCGCAGGCCAGCCCGGCGGCGAAGGTCACCGCGTGCTGCTCGGCGATGCCGACATCGTGGTAGCGCTCGGGGTAACGCTGCTCGAACTCGACCAGGCCCGAGCCCTCACGCATCGCCGGGGTGATGCCGACCAGCCGGCGGTCGGTGGCCGCCATGTCGCAAATCCACTGGCCAAAAACCTGGGTGAAGGTCGGCTTCGCGGCCTGGGCCGGCTTGGTCAGGCCGACCGCCGGGTCGAACTTGCCCGGGCCGTGGTAGTTCACCGGGTCGGCTTCGGCCAGCTTGTAGCCGTAGCCCTTCTTGGTCACCACATGCAGAAACTGCGGGCCTTTGCGGTCGCGCAGGTTTTCCAGCGTCGGAATCAGCGAGTCGAGGTCGTGGCCGTCGATCGGGCCGACATAGGTAAAGCCCAGCTCCTCGAAGATGGTGCCGGGCACCACCATGCCCTTGGTGTGCTCCTCGAAGCGGCGCGCGAACTCGTACAGCGGGGTGTTTTTCAGCACGCTCTTGGCGCCTTCGCGCGCCGCGCTGTAGAAGCTGCCGCTCATCAGCCGGGCCAGGTGCTTGTTCAGCGCGCCGACCGGCGGGCTGATCGACATGTCGTTGTCGTTCAGGATCACCAGCATGTCGGCCGGGCCCACGCCATGCGGCGCGCCACCGTGGTTCAGCGCCTCGAAGGCCATGCCGCCGGTCAACGCGCCGTCACCAATCACCGCGATCGCGTGCCGGTGCTCGCCCTTGAGTTTGGCGGCGTGCGCCATGCCCAGCGCGGCCGAGATCGAGGTCGACGAATGCGCGGTGCCGAAGGCGTCGAACTCGCTTTCCTCGCGGCGTGGGAAGCCGGCCAGGCCGCCAAGCTGGCGCAGCGTGGACATGCGCTCGCGCCGGCCGGTGAGGATCTTGTGCGGATAGGTCTGGTGGCCGACATCCCAGACGATGCGGTCGTGCGGCGTGTTGAACACCGTGTGCAAGGCAATGGTCAGCTCAACCGTGCCCAGGTTGGACGACAAGTGGCCGCCGGTCTGGCTGACGCTGGTCAGCAGGTACTGGCGCACCTGGTTGGCCAGCGTGCGCAGCTCGGCGCGCGACAGCCGGCGCAAATCGGCCGGACTGTGGATGGCTTGCAGCAGCGATGTCGGCATGGTCGGTTCTTCAGGGGCGCCCCGCGTCGCCGCGGGACTTCAAAGGCAATCGCGGTGTCGGCGCACCGTGCAGGGTGGCGCGATCATGCGCGCGCGGCGCGGGTAGCGGCGTCATCGGTCAGCAGTCCCTGTCGACAACCAGGTCGGCCAGCTCGCGCAGGTGTCCGGCGCGCGGCAGGCCGGCGGCTTGCAGCGCCGCCAGCGCGGCGGCATGCAAGGCATGCGCGCGTCGGCGTGCCTCGGCCAGGCCGAGCACGCTGACATAGGTCGGTTTGTTGGCGTCGCGGTCCTTGCCGGCGGTCTTGCCCAGCTTGTCGGAGGCCTGGGTGACGTCCAGGATGTCGTCGACGATCTGGAACGCCAGCCCCAGCGCCGCGCCATAGTCGGCCAGGTGCTGGCGCTGTTCGGGCGCGCATTCGCCGCAGGCGGCACCCATCAGCACGCTGGCCTGCAACAGCGCACCGGTCTTGCGCCGGTGCATGTCGCGCAGACCGGTTTCGTCCATCGGCTTGCCGGTCACCGACAAGTCGATCGCCTGCCCACCGGCCATGCCGGCGTGGCCGGCGGCGCGCGCCAGCAACCCGCACAGCCGCGCCTGCAGTGCGGCCGGGCACTCGCGGGCGGAGTCATCGGGCGTCAAGACTTCAAACGCCAGGGCCTGCATCGCATCGCCGGCAAGCATCGCGCCGGCCTCGCCGTATTGCACGTGCACGGTCGGCTTGCCGCGCCGCAGTACATCGTCGTCCATGCACGGCATGTCGTCATGGATCAATGAATAGGCGTGGATCAGTTCCACCGCCACCGCGGCGCGCAGCGCGGCCCCATCGCGGCCGTCGACCGCCTCGCACGCGGCCATCACCAGCAGCGGGCGCAGCCGCTTGCCGCCATCAAGCACGCCATAGCGCATCGCCTCGCCCAGCCCGGCTGGCGCGTCGGCTGGAACCCAATGCTCCAGCGCACGCTCGACATTGGCCAGTCGCGCACGCATCCACGGCTCGAACGGCTCCACACTCATTCGACCTCCCAGTCCTTGAGCTGGCCGTCTTCAAGCACCTTGACCTGGTTTTCTACCGCCTGCAGCCGTTCGCGGCACAGCGCCAGCAGCTCGGCGCCACGGCGGTAGCCAGACAGCAGTTGGTCCAGTGGCATGCGGCTGCCTTCCATCGCCTGCACCAGTTGCTCCAACTCGGCCAGCGCGTCCTCATAACGCATGGATTCGTCGGCTGCGATCGGCGCGGCGGAGGGGGAGTCGGCGGCGGTATTCATGGTGGCGGCAGGTGGCCGCCTCGGGCGCGCCTGAAGAGAAACAGGTTCCCGCGCGAACGCAGGCCGGGGGCGGATTTTAGACGCCCCAGACACCACCGTTGCCGGACCGCCGGACCGGCCGACGCCGGTCGCTACAATCGCGCATTCGGTCACCCGGCTCGGGTGGCCGTTTTCATCAGCACGCATCAATCCCATCCCGCGGGGCCACCGGGTGGGGGGTTTTAGACATCCTCTATTGGAGAACACGGGGATCATGTCGGACCTGAGCATCCGTCTCGAAGCTCTCGACTCATCAGACCGCCGCGAGCGTTCGCAACTCTCGGTCAATACCTACTTCAGCGATGAAGTATTTGGCCGCGAGCAGGCGCAAATCTGGCAGCACGGGCCGCGCTACGTCGGCCACGAGCTGGCAATTCCAGAACCCGGCGACTACTACGCGCTGCCGCAGGAAGGCGAAGGCCGCGCCCTGGTGCGCGGCGACTATGGCGACGTGCAACTGGTGTCCAACGTCTGCCGCCACCGCCAGGCGGTGATGCTGCGTGGCCGCGGCAACACGCGCCGCAACATCGTCTGCCCGCTGCACCGCTGGACCTATGACCTGCAAGGCCAGTTGGTCGGCGCGCCGCACTTTGACCGCGACCCCTGCCTGCACCTGAACAACTACCCGCTGCGGCAATGGCACGGGCTGCTGTTCGAGGACAACGGCCGCGACGTGGTCGCCGAGCTGGACCAGGTGGGCCCGCGCGCAATGCTCGATTTCACCGGCCACGTGCTCGACCGGGTCCATGTGCACGAGTGCGACTACAACTGGAAGACCTTCATCGAGGTCTACCTGGAGGACTACCACGTCGGGCCGTTCCACCCCGGCCTGGGCCGCTTTGTATCGTGCGACGACCTGCGCTGGGAATTCAGCGCCCAGCATTCGGTGCAGACCGTCGGCATCCACAAAATGCTCAAGGAATCGGGCTCACCGGCCTACCAGCGCTGGCAGCAGGCGGTGCTGCGGCTGAACAACGGCCAGCCGCCGACGCTGGGCGCGATCTGGCTGACCTACTACCCGAACATCATGGTCGAGTGGTATCCGCATGTGCTGGTGGTGTCGACGCTGTACGCGCATGGACCGCAAAAGACCACCAACGTGGTCGAGTTCTATTACCCCGAAGAGATTGCCGCCTTCGAGCGCGACCTGATCGACGCCGAACAGGCCGCCTACCTGGAAACCTGCGCCGAAGACGACGAAATCGCGCTGCGCATGGACGCCGGCCGGCGCGCATTGCAGCAACGCGGCGACGACGAGGCCGGGCCGTACCAAAGCCCGATGGAAGACGGCATGCGCCATTTCCACGAGTGGTACCGGCGGGTGATGGGGATGGGCCGCTCGCCCTGGTAGGTGCTTGCTGTCTGGCGCTGTGCGGAGGCGCTGCCACGCCGCCAGGCCCAACGGCCGTCGGGCACTTCAGCCGCGCGCGGCGCCGAGGTAGGTGTCGATCACCCGCCGGTCGCCGGCCAGTTGCTCGGCCGGGCCGTGCAGCACGATGGCGCCGGTTTCCAGCACATAGCCGTGGTCGGCCACATCAAGCGCCGCACGGGCGTTTTGTTCGACCAGCAGGATGGACACGCCCTGCTCCCGCAACTGCCCGATGATGCGAAAGACTTCGCGCACCACCAGCGGCGCCAGGCCCAGGCTGGGCTCGTCGAGCATCAGCAGCTTGGGCCCCGACATCAAGGCCCGGCCGACCGCCAGCATTTGCCGCTCGCCGCCCGACAGCGTGCCGGCCAGTTGCAGCCGGCGCTCCTTCAGGCGCGGAAACAGCGTGTAGACGCGGTCCAGCGCCGCGCGCCAGTTCGCCACGCGCAGCTTTTTTGCCCGCCAGCCGCCCAGCACCAGGTTGTCCTCGACCGGCATGCTGCCGAACAGCTCGCGCTTTTCGGGCACCAGCGCCAGCCCGAGCATCACGCGTTCCTCCAGCGAGACGTCGGCCAGGTCAACGCCGTCGAACACCACCTGCCCGCGCGACGGCAGGATGGCCATCAAGGCATTCAGCGTGGTGCTCTTGCCGGCGCCGTTGGGCCCGATCAGGGTCACCACCTGGCCGCGGTCGAGGTGGAAGTCGAGCCCGGTCAACACCTCGGCCCGCCCGTAGCCGGCGTGCAGCGCAGTGACTTGCAGCAGTGCGGTCATCTGTGGGCCTGCGACGGCGTTGCGGTCGCTGATGAACGATGAAAGTCCCGCGCGGGGCGCGGGACATGAACAATGATCAACGCCCCACATGCCGAGTGCGGGAACGCTTTGTTCATGCGAGCGTCATCGTTCATGCGAGCGCAGCGAGCGTCATTCTTCATGTCATTCGAGCCCGAGGTACGCGGCGCGCACCGCCGGGCTGGCCTGAACTTCGGCAGGCGTGCCTTCGATCAGCTTGGTGCCGAACTCCATCACCACGATGCGGTCGACCAGCCCCATCACAAAGTCCATGTCGTGTTCGACCAGCAAGATGCCCAGGCCTTCATGCTGCAACTGGCGCAGCACGTCGGCCAGCGCCTGCTTTTCCTGGTGGCGCAGGCCGGCGGCGGGTTCGTCGAGCAGCAGCAGCGCCGGGTCGGAACACAACGCACGGGCGATTTCCATCAGCCGCTGCGGGCCAAGCGCCAGGTTGCCGGCGGGTTCGTGCAGCAGCTGGCCCATGCCGATGCGCTGCAGTTGGCGTTCGGCTTCGGCGAGCATGCGGCGCTCTTCGGCGCGGTCCAGCCGCAACATGGCCCTCAGGCTGCCGCTGCGGCCGCGCAGGTAGCCGCCGAGGGCGACGTTTTCCAGCACCGTCATCTCGGCAATCATCTTCACGTGCTGGAAGGTGCGCGACACGCCCAGCGCGGCAATCTGGCGTGACGCCAGCGCGCCGACCGGCTGGCCACGAAATGCCACCGCGCCGGCCGACAGCGGCAGCACGCCGGTGACCAGGTTGAAGGTGGTGCTCTTGCCGGCGCCATTGGGGCCGATCAGCGCGACGATTTCGCCCGCCTGAACCGCGAACGACACGTCGTTGACCGCCACCAAACCGCCAAACTGCTTGCGCACCGCGTCGACCTGCAGCAGCGCGCTGCCCGGCGGCGGCTTGTCGCGCAGCGGCAGCGGCGCTGCGCCGTCCCAGTCGCGCGGCCGGGGCGGCGCCGGAAAGCGCTTGGCGATGAAGGTCCACAGCCCGTCGGGTGCGTACTTCAGCACCGCGATCATCACCAGCCCGAACACCACCACCTCGAAATTGCCGCTGCTGCCGATCAGCTTGGGCAGCAGCACCTGCAACTGGTCTTCGACCAGCTTGACCAGCGCCGCGCCGAGAAACGCGCCCCAGACCTGGCCAACGCCGCCAAGCACCGCCATGAACAGGTACTCAATGCCCTTGTTGATGCCAAATGGCGATGGGTTCACCGTGCGCTGAAAGTGCGCGTACAGCCAGCCCGACACCGCCGCCAGCACCGCCGCCAGCACAAACACCTGCATCTTGTGGTGAAAGGTCGAGACGCCCATCGCCTCGGCCATCGTGGTGCCTGACTTCAGTGCGCGAATCGCCCGCCCCGGCCGGCTGTCAAGCAACTGGGTAACGGCCCAGGCCGCGGCCAGCGCAAACAGCCAGATCAGCCAATACATGCCGCGGCCGTCGGACAACGGCAGCCCGAACAGCGTGATCGGCGGCACGCCCAGGATGCCGTCGTACTTGCCCAGCCAGTCCATGTTGGCCATGGTGTAGTTCAGCGCCAGGCCCCAGGCGATGGTGGCCAGCGGCAGGTAGTGGCCCGACATGCGCAGCGTGATCGCGCCCAAAACCAGCGCGGCCAGCGCGCTCAAGGCCACGCCGGCGGCCAGCGTCAACCACGGCGAAACGCCCCACCGGGTGGCCAGAAACGCCGCGGTGTAGGCGCCGATGCCGACAAACGCCGCCTGGCCAAACGAAGTCAACCCGGCCACCCCGGTCAGCAGCACCAGCCCGAGCGCCACCAGCGCATACAGCCCGACCGAGTTCAACTGCGTGATCCAGAACGGCGGCAGCGGCAGCAACGGCAGCACCAGCATCAACGCAGCGAAAACGAAGAAACTGCGGTTCATCTGTTGGCAGGTGCTATGGCGCGTATGAACGATGAAGGTTCCGCGCGAGCGCGGAACATGAACAATGAACAAAACCCCGCAGGCGGAGAATTGGGGGGTATTCGTTGTTCATGCGAGCGCAGCGAGCGACATCGTTCATGCGAGCGCAGCGAGCGCAGCGCGCGTCAATGCTCATCATGGTGTGGGTCACGCAACGAGCGCCACAGCAGCACCGGCAGGATGGAGCCGAAGACGATCACCTCCTTGAACGCGCTGGCCCAGAACGAGCCGAAGCTTTCCAGCAAGCCGACCAGCAGCGCGCCGGCCAGGGCCTGCGGGTAGCTGGCCAGCCCGGCGAAAACCGCGGCGACAAAGCCCTTTAGTCCGATCAGAAAGCCCGAGTCGTAGAACACGGTGGTCGTCGGGCCGATCAGCAGGCCCGACAGCGCGCCGATGAAGGCCGCCATGGTCAGCGTGGTGCGGCCGGCGGCGTCCGACGAAATGCCCATCAGCCGCGCGCCCAGGCGGTTGACCGCGGTCGCGCGCAAGGCCTTGCCGTACAGCGCGCGGTCGAAGAACAGCCACAGCGCGACGATCAACGCCAGCGAGGCGACGAAGATGATCAGCGTTTGCCCGCTGATGGCCAGCGCGCCAAAGGCAAAGCGCGCGTCCCAGAAGCTGGGATTGCGAAAGCCCTCGGCGCCGAAAAAGTACAGGCCGAGGCCGACCAGTGCGAAATGCACGCCGACCGAGACGATCAGCAGCACCAGCACGCTGGCGTCGGCCAGCGACTGGTAGGCCAGCCGGTAAATCAGCGCGCCGAACGGCGTGACCAGCGCCAAGGTCAGCAGCGCCTGCGCCAGCAGCGGCAGTTGGCGCGGCGCGGCCCACCACACCAGTGCCGACACCGCCACTGGGTAGGCCAGCACGCGCAGCGCGCGCGCCAGCGCGCGGCCGGGCGCCTGGTGGTGGCGCAGGCCATGGATCAACTCGGCCAGCGCCGCGGCAAGTGCCAGCACCAGCACAAACCACACCGTGCCCGGCACCTTGCCCTGTTGCAGCATGGCCAGCGTCAACGCGCCAAAGGCAACGAACTCACCCTGCGGGATGAAGATGATGCGGGTGACCGCAAACACCAGCACGGTGGCCAGCGCCAGCAGCGCGTAGACCGCGCCGTTGGTCAGCCCGTCCAGCGCCAGGATGCCGGCGATCGAGAAATCCATGGCGTCAGGCGCGCTGCGCTGGCGTGGTTGATGACGCTCGCGCGGGCGATGGCGCTCGTTGCACTCGCATGAACGATGACGCTCGCTGCGCTCGCATGAACGATGAACCAGCCCAACGCACCGCATGCGGGGTCTTGTTCATTGTTCATGTCCCGCGCCCTGCGCGGGGCGTTCATCGTTCATCCTCATGCCGCCGACCGCTCGTTGTACTCGCATGAACGATGACGCTCGCTGCGCTCGCATGAACGATGACGCTCGCTGCGCTCGCATGAACGATGAAACAGCCCAACGCACCGCATGCGGGGTCTTGTTCATTGTTCATGCCCCGCGCCCTGCGCGGGGCGTTCATCGTTCATCCGCATGCCCCCGACGGAGCGCTCGTCACTCACCGAAACGCACTGCTTACTTCGTCGCCAGCGCCCAGTCGCCGTTGACGACCTGCAGCATCACGCCGGTCTCCAGCGTGTAGCCCCAGTGGTCGTCCTTGGTCCAGTTCATCACGCCGTGGGCGAAGACGGTGCGGCCCATGGTTTCGAAGGCGTCCTTCAGCGCGGCGCGGAACTCCTTGCTGCCGGGCCTGGCCTTTTTCAGCGCCATCGGCAGCGCCTTCTCCAGCGCAATCAACGCGTCGTAGGCATGGCCGGCAAACTGGTTTTGGCTCCCTGCGCCATAGGCCTTCTCGTACTGCGCCACATAGGCCATCGCCACCTTTTTGCTCGGGTGGCTGTCGGGCAACAGGTTGCCGACCACCGCCGGACCCGACACGACGTAGGTGCCTTCGACGTCCTTGCCGCCGACGCGCATCAGGTCTTTCGTCGCCGCAGCGTGGGTTTGGTAGATCTTGCCCTTGTAGCCGCGCTCGATGATCGCCTTCTCGGGCATCGCCGCGCCCGAGCCCGAGGCCACCACCAGCATGGCGTCGGGGTTGGCCGCGGTCAGCTTCAGCGCCTGCGCGGTGACGCTGGTGTCGGCGCGCGCAAAGCGCTCGGCGGCGACGACCTTGATGCCGTTTTTCTCGGCCTCGGCGGTGAAGGCCTTCAGCCACTGCTCGCCATAGGCGTCGGTGTAGCCGAGAAAGCCGACCGTCTTGACGCCCTGCTTCTTCATCAGCCCGACCATGGCATGGGCCATCACGTCGTTGCTCTGCGGCAGCCGGAAGGTCCAGGCGTCCTTGCCCGGCGGCAGGCCGACCGGCGTGGCCGCCAGTTGCACGGTCTGCGACTCCATCGCCACGTCGGCCATCGCCGCACCGACCGGCGTCGCCGCCGAGCCGATGATCAGGTCGACCTTGTCGTCGGTGACGAAGCGGCGCGCGTTCTGCACGCCCTTGGTCGGATCGGTGGCGTCGTCGAGCACGATCAGGTTGATCTTTTCACCGGCCACCGACGCCGGCCACAGCTTGAACTGGTTGGCCATCGGAATGCCCAGCCCCGAGGCCGGCCCGGTCAGCGGCAGCGACACGCCGATGGTGATGTCGGCCAATGCCGGGGCGGCGGCCAGCAACGCGGCAGCCGCCGCAGCGAGGGTTTTGATGCGCAGGGTCACGGCTAGTCTCCTTGATGAATGATGAGCGTCCCGTGCTGCGCACGTGACATGAACAATGAAAAGTTGCAGACGGTGGCGTGCGTGGGTGTTTTCATCGTTCATCGTTCATCACTCATTTCACCCACCGTCGGCACGATCAGGAACGGGTCGGATTCGCGGCCTTCATAGAGCGCCTCGACCAGCGCGGCGCGGTGGCTGAGCACCGCGCGCTGGTTGATCGAGCCTTTGTCGGTGACCTCGCCATGGTCGATTGCCGGCGGCTCGGCCAGCACGTGCAGCCGGGCAACGCGGTTGGCGCTGCCGGTGGCCTCGGCCCACAGGCGGTCGGCCAGGCGCTGGAAGAACGCGCGCACCAGCGGCAGGTGCAGCAGCTCGGGCAGCGGCATCTCGTCGCCGACGCCGGCCAGCCGGCGCACATCGTCGGCGCGCGGGAACAGCAGTGCGCCGACGTCGTTGCGGTTCAGCCCGGTGACCACCGCGTCCTGCACGCAAGGGTCGCCGAGCTGGATGATCCTGGCGCGCAGCGGGCCGACGCTGACAAAGGTGCCGGTCGAGAGCTTGAAATCCTCGGCGGTGCGGCCATCGAAGACCAGGCCGCGCGCCGGCTGCGCCGGGTCGCGAAAGCGCGCCGCGTCGCCGGTGCGGTAGTAGCCTTCGTCGTCAAAGGCCGCGCGCGTTTGCTCGGGCGCGCGCCAGTAGCCGGGCATCACGTTCGGGCCGCGGAAGCGGATTTCGGCCTTGTCGCCGCTGTCGGCGTCGCGCACCAGCTTGACCTCGACGCCGGGCAGCGGCAGGCCGATGTCGCCCGAGCGCTGGTCGGTGCCGACCGCGAACACGCAGGCCGGCGCGGTTTCGGTCATGCCCAGCCCGGTGATGATGCGCACACGCTCGCCGACCTCGGCCTCGCCATGCGCGTCGAGCTGGTCCCACACCGCCTGGCTTAAGCCCGCGCCGGCAAACATGAAGGCCTTGCAGCGCTGGAACAGGCTGGCGCGCAGTGCGCGGTCATGGTGCATCGCGCGGGCGATTTCCTCGAAGCCCTTGGGCACGTTGAAGTACACCGTCGGCGCGATTTCACGCAGGTTGTGCAGCGTCTGCGCCATGCCTTTGGGCGTCGGCTTGCCATCGTCGATGTACAGCGTGCCGCCGTTGTAGAGCACGATGCCCAGGTTGTGGTTGCCGCCGAAGGTGTGGTTCCACGGCAGCCAGTCGACCAGCACCGGCGGCTCGTCGGTCAGGAAACGCATGCACTGGCGCAGCGCCTGCTGGTTGGCGCACAGCATGCGGTGGCTGTTGATGACGCCCTTGGGCGCCTTGGTCGAGCCCGAGGTAAACAGCAGCTTGGCAATGGTGTCGGCGTTGACCGCGGCGTGGGCGCTGGCCAGCGCCGGCCCGGGCACGGCGCGCAGCCATTCGGCAAAGCCGCGCGTGTTCGCGCCGCCGCCAACCGGCCAGGCGCCGTCGACCAGCAGGTAGTGCGCGCCGGGCGCGGCGCCGCTGGCGGCGATGGCGTCGATCGCGCGGCCATAGGCCGGGCTGTCGGCAAACACCGCACCCGGCGTGGCGATGCCGGCGATGTGCTTGAGCTTGCCGAAGTCCTGCGAGATCAGCGAATACGCCGGCGACACCGGCACGATCGGCACGCCGGCCCACAGGCCGCCGAACAGCAGCGACAAATGCTCCAGCCCGTTGTCCGACAAAACCATCAGCGGCCGCTCGGCCGACAGCCCCAGGTCCAGCAGCGACTGGCCGATGGCCTGGGCGCGCTGCAGCATCTGGCCGTAGCTCAAGTGGACCCAGCGCCCGTCGGCGCCGCGGCGCGCGGCCAGCGTGCGCTCGGGTGCGCGCGCGGCCACCGCCTCCAGCGCGTCGGTCAGGCGCTCGGGAAACCAGCCCAGCGGCTCGGTCGAGCGCAGCAGCACGCTGCCGTCGGCGCGATGCTCGACCTCGGCGTCGACACAGCCGCCGACGCGGGCATCGCGGTAACGGGGGGCCAGGCCGGCGCTCATCGTGCGGGCCTCATTCAGCTTGACTTGACGACCTTGCCGGCGCGGCCGTCCAAGAACGCGCGCAGCCGGTCCTGGGCCTCGGGTGTTGACTCGGCGACCGCGGCCATCAACGCCTCGGTGAACAGCCCTTCGGCCTGCGGCTGCTCGGCGATGCGCGGCAGCGCGTGCATCACCGCGAAGTTGCTCATCGGCGCGTTGCCGGCGATCCGCCGGGCCAGCGCGATGCCGCGCGCCAGGCCTTCGCCCTCGCCGACCTTGTACTGCAGCAAGCCGGCGGCGTGGCCTTCGTCGACGTCGTAGACGCGGCCGGTCAGCATCAGGTCGGTCATCCGCGACACGCCCATCAGCCTGGGTATGCGCGCCGACCCGCCGCCGCCGACAAAGATGCCGCGCTGGCCTTCGGGCAGGCCAAAGTAGGTGCTGGGCTCGGCGACGCGGATATGGCAGGCCGCGGCCAGCTCCAGCCCGCCGCCGACCACCGCGCCGTGCAGCACCGCGACCACCGGCACGCGGCCGAACTGGATGGCGTCGAACGCCGCGTGCCACATGCGCGAATGCAGCACCGCGCTGCCGATGTCGCGCTCGACCAGCTCCGACAAATCAAGCCCGGCGCAAAAGTGCTGGCCCTCGCCGCTGAGCACCACCGCCTTTACGTCCGCGGGCAATTCGACAAACACCTGGTGCAGCTGGGCGATCAGCGCGTCGCTGATCGCATTGCGCTTGGCCGGGCGGTTCAGCCGCACATGCCACACCGCGCTGTCCTGGCTGAGCGTGAGCAGATCAAGCGCGGACAACGCGCCGGTGACCGGCGCAAAGGCGTTGGGCATGGGCAGGCGGGCGCGGCAATTCGGGTCGCGGCAATGTAGTTCAGCAATCTAACTTCATGATTGGTGTAAACCCGAACAATCGTTCTACCCAGCGAAAGGAAAATTTCGCAACCCGTGGTTTCGCGTCGATCAATTTATTAATCAACTTAACTTTCTGCCGATGAACACCGCCGACCTGATCGCGCTCGACATGCACACCCACGCCGAGCGCTCGTGCTGGAACCCGTTCGACGCCTACGGCGAGGAATACGACCGCGCGGCCGACAAATACTTCGGCTCCAACCGCCGGCCGACGATCGACGAAACGGTGGCCTACTACCGCGAGAAAAAGATCGGCCTGGTGATGTTCACCGTCGACAGCGAGGCGCAGCTCGGCCGCCAGCGCGTGCCGAACGAAGAGATCTGCGCCGCGGCCAAGGCCAACGCCGACATGATGATTGCGTTCGCGTCGATCGACCCGCACAAGGGCAGGATGGGCGCGCGCGAGGCGCGGCGGCTGATCGCCGAGCACGGCGTCAAGGGCTTCAAGTTCCACCCCACGGTGCAGGGCTTCGAGCCGTTTGACCGCATGGCCTGGCCGATCTACGAGGTGATTGCCGAGCACCAGTTGCCGGCGATCTTCCATTCCGGCCACAGCGGCATCGGCTCGGGCATGCGCTGCGGCGGCGGCCTGCGCCTGCAAAACAGCAACCCGATGCTGCTGGAAGACGTGGCGATCGCCTTTCCCGACATCCAGATCGTCATCGCCCACCCGAGCTGGCCGTGGCAGGACGAGGCCCTCAGCCTGGCGCTGCACAAACCCAATGTGTGGATAGACCTGTCGGGCTGGAGCCCGAAGTACTTTCCACCGCAACTGGTGCAGTACGCCAACACGCTGCTGAAGGACCGCGTGCTGTTCGGCAGCGACTACCCGTTGATCACCCCCGAGCGCTGGCTGGCCGACTTTGAGGTCGCCGGCTTCAAGGACGCGGTCAAGCCGCTGATCCAGAAGCGCAACGCGATGCGGCTGCTGCGCCTCGAATAATGGCTTGAGTAGCTGAGCCAGATCAAGGGCGCACCGTCGGCCAGGCCCTGGCCGGCGCAGCCTTCGGCTGCACTCCCTAATGCGCCCGCTGCACCACCGCGCACGCTGTCACGCGGGCTGGTTAGCATCGCCGCATTTCCACCTACACACGCTTGGAACCCCCCATGACAACTCAGGCTGGCTTTCGTCTGCCGCGGCTTTGCCTGCCGCGCGCGGGGATCGACATGTCGAAGTGGGCCGTGGTGGCCTGCGACCAGTACACCGCCGAGCCCGAGTACTGGCACGAGGTGGCCGACACCGTGGGCGATGCCCCGTCGACGCTGCAACTGATCTTCCCGGAGGCCTACCTCGGCCAGGCCGACGCGCCGGCGCGCATCACCCGCATCCAGTTGACGATGGATGCCTACCTGGGCCAGGGCATGCTGCGCGACCACCTGGGCGCGGTGCTGGTCGAGCGCAGCGTCGGCGGGCGCACCCGGCGCGGGCTGATGCTGGAGCTTGACCTGGAGCAATACGACTTTTCCGCCGCGTCGACCAGCCTGATCCGGCCGACCGAGGGCACGCTGGTCGAACGCATCGCGCCGCGCCTGGCGGTGCGGCGCGGCGCGGCGCTGGAGCTGCCACACGTGCTGGTGCTGATCGACGACCCGGCGCGCACCGTGCTTGAACCGCTGGCCGCCGCGGTCGCCGCGGCAGCCGCCCCGCCGCTGTACGACATCGCGCTGATGCAGCACGGCGGCCGGGTGGCCGGCCATGCGGTCGACGATGCAGCGGCCGACGCCGCGCTGGCCGCGCTGGCCGCGCTGGGCGAGGCGGCCACCTTCAGTGCGCGTTACGGCATGCCGGCCGGTACGCCACCCATGCTGTTCGCGGTGGGTGACGGCAACCACTCGCTGGCCACCGCCAAGTCGGCGTGGGACAGCATCAAGTCCGAGGTCGGCATGGACCACCCGGCACGCTGGGCGCTGGTCGAAGTGGTAAACATCCACGACCCGGCGCTGGCCTTCGAGCCCATCCACCGGTTGCTGTTTGGCGTCAACGTTGACCTGGCGGCGTCGCTGTCGGCCATCTGGGGCCAACGCCTGACCTGTACCGACGTGGCCAGCGCCGCGGCCATGCGCGAGCAAGTGCGCGCCGCCGCGCCCGGCCAGCAGACGCTCGGGCTGATCGGGCCGGGGGCACGCTTTCGCGTGCTGGCGCTGGCCGAGGCGCCGTCGGCACTGGCGGTCGGCACCGTCCAGCCGGTGCTTGACCGGTTGCTCGCCGATGGCGCGCTGCGCGAGATCGACTACGTGCACGGCGACGAGGTGATCGAGCGCCTGGCCCAGCACCCGGGCAACCTCGGCATTCACCTGCCGCCGGTGGACAAGCGTGGCCTGCTGCGCATGGTGGTGCGCGAAGGCCCGCTGCCGCGCAAGGCCTTCTCGATGGGCCAGGCGCACGAAAAGCGCTTCTACGTCGAGGCGCGGCGCATCCGCTGACGCCGCGCGCCGGCCCGCGGCGGGCGCGTTGCGTCAGCCGCGGGTGAACTTCGCCGGCCGCTTTTCCAGGAAGGCGGCCATGCCTTCAAGCTGGTCGGGCGTGCCAAACAGCGAGTGGAAGATACGCCGCTCGGCACGTATGCCTTCGGCCAGCGGCACCTCGAACGCGGTGTTCACGGCTTCCTTGAGCAGCATCACGCTGGGCATGCCCAGCGCGCAAATCGACGCCGCGGCGGCCAGCACCTCGGGCATCAGCTTGTCCAGCGGCACGACGCGCGACACCAGCCCGGCACGCTCGGCCTCGGTGGCGTCCATCATGCGGCTGGTCAACACCATGTCCATGGCCTTGGACTTGCCCACTGCGCGCGGCAGCCGCTGCGTGCCACCGGCGCCGGGAATCACGCCGAGCTTGATTTCCGGCTGGCCGAACTTGGCGTTTTCGGCCGCGATGATGAAGTCGCACATCATCGCCACCTCGCAGCCGCCGCCGAGTGCAAAGCCGGCGACCGCGCCGATCACCGGCTTGCGCACACTCTTCATCGCCTCCCAGTTGCGGCTGATGTAGCCGGTGGTGTGCACGTGCATGAAGTCGTACTTGGCCATCGCGGCGATGTCGGCGCCGGCGGCAAAGGCCTTTTCGTTGCCGGTGACGACGATGCAGCCTATGCCGGGGTCGGCGTCGTAGGCGTGCAGCGCGGCACTTAAGTCGTCCATCAGGCCGTCGTTCAGCGCGTTCAACTGCTTCGGCCGGTTCAGCGTGATGACGCCGGTGCGCAATGGGCCGTCGCCATGTTCAGCGGTCAGGATGTTGTCGTAGGGCAAGGGGTGACTCCTTTTTGAAATCGAGGGCGGGACGCCGCTGGCAACCGGTTTCGACGCGCGACCGGGCCCGGCGGCCACATCGCCAAGCCTACCCCGATGCCCGGCCGGCGTCGGCCAGGGCGATGCTGATTTCGGGCATGCCCCGCGTTGACCCCGCGCGCGGGCTGGGCGTTGGTGCGACGACGTGTCGCCGCTGCCCGCCGCGGCGTGCGTCAGCCGGCGGCGACTTCGGCGTCGAGGGTGAACACGCCGACGGTCAGCACCAGGTCGCGGGCGTGCGCTTCCAGGCCGTCGGCGGCGGCGGAGATTTCTTCCACCATCGCGGCGTTTTGCTGCGTCAGCGTATCGATCTGGGTCACCGCGCCAACCACGTCGGCCAGCCCCTTGCACTGCTCGGTGCTGGCGCGGGTGATCGCGGCGATGGTGTCGGCGACCTGGCGAATGCCGCTGACCACCTGCTGCATGGTCTGCCCGGCACGGTCGGCCAGCACGGTGCCGGCCTGCACGCGCTTGACGCTGGTGTCGATCAGTGACTTGATTTCGCGCGCCGCGGCGGCCGACTGGCCGGCCAGCGCGCGCACGTCGGCGGCCACCACGGCAAAGCCACGCCCTTGCTCACCGGCGCTCATGCTTGCCAATGAGT
>WBZS01000613.1_pt1 | contig 40588 bp, 10 predicted proteins | sample 5204201 | NCBI WGS metagenome assembly WBZS01 (sample SAMN12344357, study PRJNA552823) | activated sludge metagenome | biome: Activated sludge suspended growth; feature: Nitrification reactor; material: Wastewater; isolation source: activated sludge from nitrification reactor of wastewater...
AGGTTATCGACCGCAAGACGGTAACTTCCAGCGCGGGGAGTACGTCCGACGGAGTGGCTCTCGGCGGCAGCGTGAACGTTGGGAATTTAGATGCGAGTTCGGATGCGTACATCGCACCCGGGGCGACGACCTTTGCCGCGGGGGACACCTACGTCTCAGCACAGACCATCATGCCTAACCCGGAGCCCGACTTTACCGACACCAACGAGGTCATCACCTGGTTGGGGAACGGGTTAATGGGCCGAGTGTTTAACAGCTATACCCGGAATGCGAGCGCCGGCGACAGCTTTGGCCTGGCGGGTAGTGTCGCCTTCCTGAGTTACCGGCATTCCGCGACCGCGCACATCGATTCGTACGCACGGGTTAATGCGGACCCAGCCGAGAACAACCCGATCCAGACCGTGAACGTGTCCGCGAGAACGGACGTCAGCATGCGTCAACTCGTCGGGGGAGATTCCAAAGTAAGCGTCATTGACAAATTGGCAACGAAGCGTTTGGTGAAGAATCAGGAGCTGGGCCGATACGACGACCTGGTCAAGAATTCCAGACTCGAGAAGAAAGTCCCCAAATTCTATGAGATGAAGGATCAAAAAGCCGGAGTCGGTGGGGCCGTAGGCATTTATCAGATCGACAATACTGCGAAAGCCTACATCGCGGATTCGGCAACGGTTCGTGCGGGAAAGGATGTTTCCGTTGTCGCTAGAACGGAAGAGGAGATCGTGGCTCTTGCGGAAAGCCAAGGACAGTCCGAATCCCTTGCGGTGAACGGAGCCGGGTCGGGCGTGGTCCTAAACACGACCGCGATCGCGCTCATTGACGACAACGCGACCGTAACTGCCGGCAATGACATCCAGCTCGAATCCTCCACCAAGCCCCGCGTCTACAACATCGCCGGTGGTGTCGTGTTTGGCGGAAATGTAGGCATTGGGGCTAGCCTGGCGTTGTCCGAGGCGAATGCCGTCTCCCGCGCGGTCATTGGCGACGAGGTGGCGAACGGTGCTACGGAAACAAACGCAGGTGATCAGCGACCTGGAATGGTCAGCGCCGGTAACAACGTCGCCGTCGTCGCCCTGAGCACGGACTTTTTATTCAATTTTGCGCTGGCGGGGGTAATCCCAAGTGCTTCAGCAGATCCTCCACAAGGCGGAGGGGGCTCCAAGCTAGAAGTGGGTGTCGCGGGCGACGCTTCGGTGAACAAAGTCAGGCAGGACACTAATGCTCTGATCAACCATGGGTCCGTTGTCCACGGCCGAAACGTTTTTGTCGGGTCCTTCGGCGACGAGCTGCCTACCATGCGAGGTGAGCCTGCCCTGACTTATTCTCATGACTCGGGCGGTCACGACATCATCGTTCGCCAGGCAGGCAGCTGGGTTCGGGAAGGCTTTCTGCCTGGTCAAGCAATCCTCGTCTCGGGGGTTGGCGTCGAAGGGATTGCGAAACCCCTTCGAATTGCTTCTGTTACTGACGACACGCTGGTCCTGGAAGTCTCGGGCGTTCTGACTCCGGGAATCACCAGTGCCGACATCCGTGTGGTTCGTGCCTCCGCTGTTGGAACGAAACTTACGTTTCAGGATAACCCAGACCCAGTCGGAGAGGCCACGATCACGCGCGATTCGGGAAGCTGGCTCGCTGACGGGTTCCAGCCTGGTCAGGAGATACAGATTACCGGCGCCCAGTTCAACACGGGTAAGGTGATTATTAATTCGGTAACCGACACCGTTTTGACCATCCAGCGTCCCCTCATTCCCATTCCCGATACCAACAGTGGCCCAATCCCCGATCCAATCCCGCAGCTACGAAACGAGATCACGACCTCCGCGGTAATCCTGGCAACCCCTAATGACGGCTTGCGCAACTCCGACATCCGTGCAATCACCGGTGCGGTGGCTGTTAAGGGGGGTAAGAGCTCGGTGGGCCTCGCGGGTTCCTACTCGCAAAACGAGGTGACCGGATCGACCCGTTCCTCGATTGCTGGTACCGTTACCGCCACGGGCAACATCCTGGGAATCGCGTTGACTTCGCCAACAATTCAGTCGGCAGCCATCAGCGGCAGCGTGACCTCGGGCTACAGCGTTGCTGGTCAGGTGACCCGCAACACCATCGACACGACCGTTGAGGCGGTCCTTGAAGACGGGGCGAACGTCTCGGTCGGGGAAGATTTAACTTTGGCCGCGAGAGATTTGTCGAAGGTCTATTCCTTTGCGGGAGCGGTGGCAGTTGGGCAGGCAGCCGGCCTGAGCGCGGCCATCGCGCTCAACGAGGTGAACACGCAGGTTCGAGCGGGCGTCGATCACAGCCAACTCACGACCAGCGGTTTACAGGTCATTGCGGATTCGCAGTCCGAAATATTGGGTATTTCCGCGGGGGCAACCGCAGTTGGTGCCTTCGGGATCCAGGAGTCGGGCACGCTCGCCGGTGCCGGCGCCGCGTCGGTAAACACGATTACCGGTAACGTCATCGCGTCGATCACGAACAGTACCGTGCACGCCACATCCGGCAATGTCCTCGTCCACGCCAACAACTCCTCGACGATTAAAGCCGACGCCGGGGCGTTGGCGGTAGCCGTCAGCGGGGCGCTTTTCGGCACTGCGGGTGCCGCGTCCGTGGGGGCCTCGGTCGCCCGAAATGACATTGGCAACGGGACCAACAACGGTCTGGTATCCGCCACGATTGCAAATTCGCAGGTGGACGTGGCCGGCAACCTCGCGGTGACCGCGACGTCTGCTTCCCGGATTGAAGCTTTGACTCTAGCCGGGGCCGCGTCGGCGGCAGCCGCGGGCGGCGGTGGACTCACTGCGGCTGGGGCCGGTGCGGATTCGAAGAACACGGTCCATCACTTCGTCACCGCCTCCATCGTGGACAGCCCACTGGTTCAGGCAGGCCGCACTATTACTGTCACCGCAGACCAAAGCTCATCCATTCGCTCGTACACAGTCGGCTTCAGCTTCGCCGTTTCGGCTGCCCAATCGGGCCTTGCCGGCGCCCTCGCCGTCGGCGTCTCCCTTGCACGCAATGAAGTCGGCGGCAAGGTCAACGCATTCGTGAGCGGCAGCCACGTTGACGCCGGTGGCGACGTCGTCGTTTCGGCCACACAGGCCGGCCGAGACCTGTTTTCACTCGACCAGTCCGGAATCAATCCAGTGACCCCGGACATGCTCGACGACGCAGCCACACAAACTTCCGACGACGAGAATACCCCTCAAAATGAATTCGAGCTCGACGCGAGCGCAGACACGCTGATCGTACGCTCGTTGCGAAATCAGTTCTCCGACCACGGTATCACTCTTTCGGACCGCGTTCGATTGACAGTCCTCGCCTCCGGCAAGGGCTGGGTCGTCGTCGACGAGGTGCGTGGAGAGACATGGATTATCCTCCAGCGCGGGTCCGCACTCGTCGTCCAACGAGCAACCATTCAGACCGTCTCGGCGGCGGCAGCGGTTTCGGTTGCCGTGGGTGGAAATGGCCTGGCGCTAGCCGGGGGTGGCTCGGAAGCGACCAACCTCGTTCTGACGACCACGTCCGCATACGTTGCGGGTAGCGACATCGACACCAACGGAGACCTGCGAGTTGGAACCCTGAACTCCTCCGGAGTCGTCTCCACGGTGGTGGCCGCAGCGGTTGGGGTCGGTGTTGGTACCGAAGCGAATGGCGGTGCTGCAGCGGTTGGAGCCTCGCGGGCACAGAATTTGATCGGTTACCTGGAAAACGGCGAAAGGCACCCGGCATCCTCGACAAGCTTCGTGGACAACTCGACGCTGGATCTCGGTGGGGCCTTGATTGTGGGCGCGAACACCGCGCAAAACGTAAGTAGCGTGGTCCTTGGCGTATCGGTCGCGGTGTCAGCCGCGGGCGGTGGCGCAGCAGCGAGCCTAAGTGGGGCCGGGGCCAGTGCTACCAATCGGATTGCAAGCGACGCTCAGTCATACATCCACAACATCCCGGCTCACGGCCTGCATGCCACCGGCGTAACCATCGCCGCTGCCGACAATTCCCTGATCCACGCCACCGTGGGGGCCGTTTCCCTCGCCGTCGCCGCCTCTGGCAGCGCCGTTGGTTCCAGCGTCGCGATCGGCGTCAGCCTAGCCACCAACACGATTACAACTGCGGTCGAAGCGAATGTTCTCAGTTCGAACCTGACGGGCTTTACGGGAAGCTTGGATCTCCACGCGATGGCGTCGGGCACGATCGACGCCTTGGCATTTGCGGCGACGGCAGGTGTTGGCGTGGGCAGACTCGGCGGAGTCGCCGCTACGGGAGCGGGGGCGAGTGCCTTCAATAACATCAACAGGCAAACGATTGCAGAGATCGATGGCAGCATCGTGAATGCCAGCCGCGTTAACCTGTCTGCCGAGAATTCGGCCTCGATCCATTCCTTCGTGCTTACCGTCTCCTCCGGGACCGGGGCGGGTGGCGCGGCCGGGGTTGGCGTTTCCCTCGGGATCGCCCAGGCCGCGAACAACATTGGCGACGTCGTTCGCGCGGTGATCGATTCCTCGACGGTCGTGTCGGCCAGCGGTGTGGCTCTGAATGCGGTCGAATCGGCAACCATCCAAGCGCTGACGTATGGCGGGTCGGTCAGCGTCGGCGGGGGCGGGGCTGCGGGCGTCGGTGTGGGGGGTGCCGGGGCAGGATCTGGCAACACGATTAAAAATACCATCGAAGCACTCATCCAACGCGGCAGCAATGTAACGACCCTGGGCGGGGCTGTTTCCTTGTCTGCACGCGACACCACGAGCATCACGGCCGACGCCGGTGGCCTCAGCTTAGGGGTCGGTGGGGCTGCCGGTGCGGGTGTCGGCGTGTCACTTGGCGTTGGTTACGCCACGAATTCGGTCCACAACATCGTAAGCGCATTCATTGACAACTCCAACGTGACCTCCTCTGCTGGCGTATCGCTCAATGCAATTGAAGCGGCAGGCATCGAAGCTCTGGCAATCGGTGGAGCGGTCGCCGTTGGTGGCGGGGTCGTCGGCGTTGGTGTTTCAACGGCAGGTGCAGGGGTCGAAAACACGATCGGGAACACCATCCGAGCCGCGATTGTCAACGGGAATGGGCACACGATCCAAGCCAACCATGGAGACATCTCTCTATCGGCTATCGATACGTCTACCGTAAAGGCCAGCGCCGGTGGAGTGGCAATTAGTGGCGGTGGTGGATTCGTAGGCGTGGGTGTCACCGTCGGCGCCTCCACCCTTCACAACAACGTGGCCAATAGAGTGCAGGCGTTCATTGACGGAGCCCAAGTTCACGCTTCCGCCGGGGACATTAATCTGACCGCGATCGAGACCGCAACGGTCAGTGCGTTGGCCGTGGGCGGCGCAGCGTCTGGAGTCGGTGGCTACGCCGGTGCGATCGCAGTGAGCGGTGCGGGGGCCGAGGCGGACAATCAAATTCGCAATACCGTGGAGGCATTCGCAAACGACGGAGCCAGGCTTCAAACGGTAGGTGCCGGGAACGTGAAGCTCACCGCTTTGGACCAAACCCATGCCGATGCAAAAGCGATTGCAGGTTCCCTCGCTGTCGGTTTCAGTCTTGGTGTTGGCGGTTCCGTTGCCGTGGGTGCGTCCATCGCGGGTAACACCATTCGCGATACCGTGCGAGCCTATAGCGACGGCGCAATCATCCACTCTGCTGGCACGGTCGCGCTGGAAGCGAGAGCGCATACGACCGCAACGACGTTGACGGTCGCAGCCTCGTTAGCCGTTGCTGCCGCGCCGCAAAGTTTGAGTTTTTCAGGCGCCGGTTCCCAATCTTCCAACGAGGTCGTCAACACGATCGGCGCTTTCGTCCAGGGCGGACAAGTGACGGTTGGCAGAGACTTCAGTCTGATCGCCACCGAATCGGCATCGCTCGATGCCGAAGTAGGTACCGGGTCCGTGGCGGGATCTGCTTTGGGTGCCGTCTCCGCCGGTGCTGCCGTCGCGAACAATTACTCAGCCAGTACGATTGCCGCCTATGTGGATAGCGCAACGGTCTCGGCTGGCGGATCGATCTTGATCAACGCCTCGGCCAACGACACCGTTCACTCCGACGCGATCAGCACCTCGGTAGCGGTGGCGCTCGGCGGAGTCGCCGGTGCCGGTGCCAAGGCTACGGCAACTCTAACGCCGACGATCACAGCATCCACGTTCGGCGCTTCGCTAAATGCCCACGGTGATATCACGGTCCGTGCCGACGATCACTCCGAGACAAACGCCAAGAGCGGGGGCTTCGCCGGCTCGACTCGTCTCACGGTTGGTGTGTCGATTGCCAGCGCAACCAACGCTCCAAGGGTCGAGGCTTCCCTCAGCAATGCTACCTCGTCCCACGGGAACATTTACGTCGCGGCAACCGTGAACGACCTGTCCAACTCTGCCACCGCCCAGGCGGTCGCCGCCTCCTTAATCGCTTCCGGTAGTGGCACGCGAGCCGACGCCATTTCCGGCCCGGTCGTTAACGCCCGTATCGGCGGCAGTGTGATGAGCAACACCGGCGACATCTCCGTGACCGCCAATTCCACCGGAGCGACTCAGTCCCACGGCCAGGGCATAACCGTCGGTGGGATCGTCGCGGTTGGGGCAGTCCTCGCGAACGCGGCGGTGGGCGACGGGAGCGTCAATGGCACGACGACGCGCCCCTCCCAGACGACTGCGTCGATCGGTAGCGGTGCGAGGATATCGGCTGGCCGCAGTATTCTCGTCCATGGCAACTCCTCTCAAGCCGCTTTGACAGATACCAACGGTTTCCAGGCGGGCCTTGTCGCCGTCGGCACCGGCACGGCGACGGCACTCCGCAACTCGCCAGTGTCCTCCGTGGCTGGCGATGGTGCCGTGCTGACCGCGGGCAAGGATGTGTCCATCACGGCGACAAACGGTTATTCGTTCTCTACCTTCCTGGCAGGTAATGTCGTCGCCACGGCGACCAACACCAGTGGAGGTTTCGTTGCCGACGGCACTCCTCGGGCTGTCGCTGTGGTCCGCGACTCGACTACAGCCGGGATCGGCAACGATGCCCGGGTCATCACGCCGCGCGGCAGCTTCACGATGATTGCTCGCACGCAGGATGCCCTTATCGGCTCCTCCGCAGTCGCCAACTCCGGCGCCTTCGCCGCAGTTCCCAACGCGAACGCGTCCACCGAGGTGAGCGACCCGGCGACCGCATCGGTCGGTGACCGCGCCGTGATCGAGGCTGGTTTGAACATTCTGATCCAATCCGTCAGCGGGCAATACGCCACTGCCAACGCTATGGCCGACGGAAAGGGTGCTGGCTCCGGTGCCGATGCCACCGCGACTCTCACCGCAGCCGATGTTTCCGTTACCACGATAGGTCAGGGTGCACGTCTCGAGGCTGGTCTTGATCTCTCGCTCCAGGCGACGAAAGATCCCGTCCTATTGTTGCACTCCGCCTACTCACGTGTATCGGGCGGCGGTATCGGGGTTTCATCGACGGCTCGTTCCACATTGAATACGAATCATGCCTCCGACCTCATTGTGGGCATCGGTTCCCACCTAGCGGCCCCAGGTACATTGGAACTTCGCACCGACGCGACCTCTCCGGGCCGTACGCTCAACGAAGCCAACGCCGTTTCCAGCACAGGGGGTTTTGCGGGCGCGACCAACGCCTACGCCACCACGAATGTCGCCACGCATTCACTGATCCATGTCCTGGCGGGCAACCCACGCACTACGATGCGGACCTCCAACCTTGTCGTGGCAGCCAACACTTCGCCAATCAATGTCAGTACCTTGGTCAGCCGGCCGGGCTTCGTACTCATCAATGGCGGCGAGCAGAGAAGAATCACCAATCGGCCGACCGACGAGAGCACCGTCAACCTCAATGCAGATATCACCATCACGGGTGGCGGCGCACTCCTGTTCATCGACGCCGCCGGCAATGAAGTGGCTCGCCGAGGCGTCACCTACCACCAGACAGGCACGCAGATCATCGTCGATCCGATATTGAGCTTCGGCGGTGGCCAGGCTAGCGTCACCGCCAACGGCGGTCGTACTCTCGTGGTCACGGGCGCCAGCAATTTCAATTTCGAAGCTACCCGCGGAGTTGTTACACTCATCAACGACTCGGCCAAGCAGCTCGTGGTGCAGGACATCGACATGGAGGGGGCGACCACGGCTCGGCTGACGGTCAATCCCGCACACACTCCGCCTGGAAAATTCACGTCCAACCTGACGGACCTCGGCGGATCGATCGTCACCATTTTTGGAGCCCAAGGCGTTGCTCTCACAGGAAAGATCAACAACCCCAAGGGAAGTACAAACGTTTTTGCGGCGACGGGCGCTTTAACGGCTTTTGGCACCCAGGTCATTTCCAGCCAAGACGTCACGTTGCGAGGTCCATCGATCGGCACGGCGGCAGACCGCGTCGGCGTCCACCTTGTGCAATGGGCCCACAGCCCAACTTTCACAGCCACGGCAACCTCCGGCGATGAATACCTCCGCCTGTCTGCCCTGAATCTGCAAACGACTGCCGATCCTTCGGTCAGCGGTGCTGTTCTCAGCGGCAATAAAGTAGATTTGGTCATTCAAGACAGCGGCACGGCGAGTTCCTTCAGTTTCCTCGTCACGGCCACCGAGTTGAACGCGGACGCTGGCGTCGTGACGCCGGTCAACGTTTCGTTCACGGCGACAGGCGACCTGCCCATTGGCTCGATTGTTTCACGCCGCGGCGACGTTACCCTAAGCGCCGGCGGGTCCATCCGAGCCACACGGCCTGGCGGAGCGCCGGATCTTACTGGCAAAAACCTCACGTTGACCGCCGGTGCCGGCATCGGCGCGACTGACCCGCTGTTCATCGTTTCCAGCGTCTCGGGCCCAGGCGTGGTCACAGCCACAGCAACTGGGAAGATTGCCCTGACCCAGGTAGCGGGCAACCTAACGCTGAACCAGGTGATGTCTACAGGCGGCGAGGTCATCCTCGTCTCTAACGGACAGATCCTTGACGGGCGTTCGAACGGTGCATCCAACGTCAATGTTCAGACGCCCGTGCGAGCCACGTTCGTTGCCTCTCAGGGAGTAGGCGTGGCCAGCCGATATTTGCAAACCAACGTCGCCATGTTGCAGACCGATGCAGGCGTGGGAGACGTGTTCATCAATAATATCGGCGGTAGTTTGACCATCCCCGCGGACCGCAACCTCGGCATTCTCGGGCGGAATATCACTCTCGTGACTTCTGGGTCGCTAAACGTTCAGGGCAATATTCTGGCTCCGGAGAGTATCACTCTGAATGCCGCCGACATCACGGTCGGTGCGGGCACCACCGTTCTAAGCACGGGGCCGACGGTCGATTTGATCGCCCGAGATCGCATCAGCACCCAAGCCGGCAGCCTTGTTGCCGCCAACTCGTTCTCAGGTTCGGTGAACCTGCGGACCACGGGAGATCAGGGCGGAAACATCATCGAGATTGCCGGTGCGATTCGCGCTTCCAACGGCTTCCTTGGGACGGGTCGTGGCAACTTCGACGGTATCACGCTTTTCCAAATGCCGGAAACTCTTTCGACGGTGGTCACCGGCGGCGGCGGAAGCTTTGATTCTCTCAACGTGTACGGCACCCAAGGTAACGACATTTTCAATGTCGCCGTCGATTCGATCGAACTTGTGGGACGCACGCGCCTCGATGAAGCTACGCCTTTCCACTTCATCACGGTGAATTCACGAGCTGGCAACGACACGTTTAACGTCTCCGGAACTGCGGCCAATCGGACCTGGATTCGGGCAGACGGAAGTTCCACCCTCAACTTGATTACCCGTGTTGGCATCAACGGAGAACTGCAATTTGACGGAGGTCAGGGCAGTAATGTCGTCAACGTGACTGCAGGCTCTATTCCGCTCGCTCCTTATCCGAACGTGCTGGTGGCGAGTAGCGGCAGAGCCCTCGGCCTTGGGCTCGACGCTTCCTTCACTCGGGTGACCGCACTCAACATCGATCTGAACGCCCCCTCGACCAGTCTATACCTCATGGGTACCGACGCCGTCACCACCATCGATGCGAATGCCGCAAACCAAAACGTTTCGCTGGGCGGCGATGCAACGGGGGTGACCTTCTCGCTCCTCAATGGGTCCGCGCCGAATGGAGGCAAGAGTCAGAATTTGGCAGCATTTACGAAGTCGGTCACGTTGACCGGCATTGCCGGCTCTGGAAATTCGCTGCGGATCGATAACCGAGACGGCTTCAACAATGCGGCCAGCGAACTTCGCGCGAATTCGATCCGCGGGTTCGGCGAGGCCGCCAATGCCCAGATTCGCTTCTTTGGGTTCGACGCGATGACCCTGGACACGGGCCGTGGAGCGTTGAACGTCGTGGACACGATCACTGGCCCGGTGCTCATCAACACCGGCTACAACTCCACGATCAACGCTGGAGACACGGTTCGCGTCCTTTCTTCCGCTGCGAACCGACTCACTCTGCACTCGTTCGGCACTTCCGATTCCGTTGTATTTGACGCCGCCAACAGAACTGCGGGGATGAACGCCTCGCTGGTCGACGGCGGCACTGCAGGCTCCATGGACCTGAACGGATTCGCCCCGATTGGCCCCGTGACCTTCTCCGGCTTCGCCCGTGCGAACCTTCTCATGGGAAGCGGCAACGATAACTTGTCGCTCCGTTCCTCGGTGCCGACGCTGGTCATCACGGCCAAGGGCGGTGCTGGTGCTGACACCTTCAACGTTCACCGTGTGGCGGTCCCGGCGAATGAGTTGCTGTCCCCGGTCAGCATGTTCGCGATTGGCGAAGGCGGAGACGACACCGTAGTTGTGGTGATTCCCGACGCTCCGAGCAACCCTGTCCACAAGGGATTAAAGCACCTGGAATCCGACGTTGAGCATTTGGTGATCGACAACCGGGCCAACCCGGCTCCCGTCCGTTGGGTGACCGAAAGCGGCGCGACGGTGGGTTATGACACCACGGCGCTCCTCCCCATGGACCGGGTGCAAGACGTGAATATCCTCGGCGGAACGTCGCCTCTAAATACGCTCAATGTGAATGCCGGCGACGTTCAGCAAAAGGGGACCATCGACGGCAACAAGGTGACGCTGCAATCTTCCGGCTTCCTGCAATTTAGCCGTCTCGTGGGTCCCGTGGCCGCCTACACTGAGGGGAATTTCACCCTACGGAGCACTACAAGTGGCGGCGCCCCTAACCTACAATCCGACCGCAGCCTCCGTCCCGCAGTGAAGGCAGCCCAGCCAGGCGCGGGGGCCGCGTTCACCTTCACGGCGACGGACGGCGGATTGTTCACGCTGCACTCCATCGATTTTGCCGGCACCGGTTCGGTCACCTTGACCGGCCAAACGGCACGCGGCCAGACCGTGACGCAGCACTTCAATGTAGCATCGCCAGGCGAGTTCCAGACGTTTACGCTGAATCCGTCATTCAGCCAGTTGGTGTCGGTCTCGTGGAATCCTGGCAGCCTGCTGGTCACGAAGATCGTGGCCACCCAAACGTTACGGCTTGGCACGGTGGCCGCCCCCAACAACACTATCTACGGCTCCATGCCCACGGCCCCGCAAAACATCGTGTTCCGTGGAGATGGCTTTATCAACGGCATCACGATCAACGGATCGCCGCTCCCCCTGATATTCCAAAACACCCAAGGCGGCGCATTCCAGTTCATCTATGACTTCAACGGAACGCCAGTCTATTACTCGCCGAGCCGATTCGATGTCGAGGTTGTGAACGGCAACCAGATTACTCCGGTGCGTCGTGTGGGATCGCTATATTTCTTCGGGGATCTGAACATTCCCGCAGGATCCACCGTGACCTTTGCCGGATCGGAAGCGTTGTCGCTGGTGGTCCAGAACAACATCAATGTAGGTGCCAACGTCACCTTCATCGTGCCGCCCGGCCAAGTCGGCGGGGGTCAATCTATCAACCAAACGATCTTCGCGGAACCGGATGGTGCGAACGCTTGGCTATCGGGTGGCTTGTCAGGCTCGCAAAACGACACGTCCGCCACGCCGGGCGGCTCGGGCCGAATTAGCACGGAAACGTTCTTCCACCAAACGATGCCCGACAACTTCATCCTCACCGGCGGTGGCGCGGGGGGCAGAGGTGCGGGTTACATTAGCACTACGTTCGATGGCACCGACGGCCTGGGCGGCGCCGGAGGCGGGGGCGTCGCTCTTCGGGCCGCCGGACGAATCCATTTTGCTGGGGCGTCGTTTATCGCTCAAGGAGCAGACGGAGAACCAGGCGATTTGACCGGGACAAAGACACTCCTTGGGGGGCCAGGCGGAGTCGGCGGCGGTGGGGCCGGCGGAACCATCCAACTCTTTGGAACCGCCGTCTACGCCGATGGAAATGTCGTCATTGACACCACTGCCGGAAATGATGGGGCTGGCAATCACCTAGCCACCGACGGCAGGTTCCTCTTCGGCAGCAACACCGACACCGTCCGCCCCACGCTGACGGGGGCGCCTGTTGTCTTCAACAACGGGGCCGGGCCGATGTTGTCCAACCCGTACATTTCCGGCACTCCTCGCACGCCGACCATCGCCGGCCTGACGGGAGGCGCCGCCCCCTTCGGTCTGCTCGCGGAACCGCAGTTGGTCGCCTCGCTCGCCAATAGCAGCACCTTTATGAGCGCCATCTCCAGTGCGCCGGGGGCCGCCATGGCGACGGTCTTCCGTCAAGAAATTCCAGCCGGCTTTGACCAATATGCTGGCTACGACCTGCTGGTTTACGCCAACCTGACCGACATTGCGCTGCCTAGCCCGAAGCTCGGTGTCACCCTCGGGGGCGTGGACGCTTCGTTCTCCAGCGCTCTGCAATATGGTGCCGTTTTCACGGTTCCGCCCTCCATCTTCAATTACGACTATGACCTGCTGAAAATCTTCCAGGCCCCCCATGGTGTGAATGACCCAGCACACCCCGTGCTGTTCAGCCTAACCGGGTCGATTCCGTTGCCGGGCATCACCGAGTTGGGTGCCTTGCCCGCCCACGGCATCTTCGTGACCTTGGTCCCGCACGCGGACCCTGCGGGCGGACAATTCGTCAACGCGTCCCTGGTCGGTTCGGTCATCGACATCGTCGGCGAGCCGCTTACCCAGGGGACGGCACATTACATCACGCTGGCTACGGTCGATGCTCCAACCGTGACGCCGCGGACTTACTCTGTGCTGTTCTCGTCGATGGATGCTCTCACGGTCACCGCGATCGGCAACCGCGACGATCTGATCAATCAGATTCACTCCTCGCCAGTCAGCACACTCACGGTGGACCTGTCGGGCAACACTGGCAATAGCCAGGTGAATTTGCTGGACGTTCCGCTCGCTGGCGTGTCGCGAACCCAAACGATCAACGTCGTCACGGGCGTCGGGAAAGATTTGGTCACCGTCTTCGCCGGACAGGCCAACCACACATTCCACATCGACACGGGTGCCGGCGATGACCGGTTCATCCTCGATGGCGACGCGGCACAAAACGGCACCGTCCCCGTCACGCTTTTGTTGGGCACCGGCGACGACCTCGCCTTCGTCACGGCGACCCACCACGCCGCCGGCGAAAGCATCCAACTCGACGGCGGCCCCGGCATCGACACGCTTTATTACAACGCGGAGGGAAATCCGATCTTAGCTCGCGATGCCAACGGCAACGTGGTCGGCGAACCTGTGTTTCCGCAGCAGGGTTTCGCGAGCATCACCCTGCAGAATGTTTCCCCGTCCCCTGCCGTCATTCAGTACACCCGATTCGAAGGGGCACCAGGCTTCGTTGGCCCCACTTCCGACCCAGGCGTTTACGTCATCAACCAAGGTGACTCTGTCACCCTGCAGGGCACTGCTAGTGCCGCTACCAGCACGCAGATCTTGAGCATCTCGTGGGACATCGACGGCGACGGCGTGTTTGGCGATGCCGTGGATCCCAACACCGCGCCGGGGACGACCGCCAGTTCCCAGGCGACGATCCCGTGGTCGCAACTCTTGGCCTTCAACCTAGGCCACGCCGGCGTGTATGTCATCGGCATGAAGGTGACCACGACCACGGGCGAGTTCATCGACTATACGACGCTCACCGTAAACAAAGTTCGGCCCACCGTCATTCTCGACGCACCGGATACCGTGTACGTGGGCGATGCCTTTACAGTCACGTTCAACGCCACCTTCCTCGGCGGCGAGACTCCGAGCGGTATCACGGTCTTCTGGGGCGACGGCACAAGCACAGACCTTCCCGCCTTGGCGACGACCGCAAGCCACACCTACTTCGTTGTCAACACATATGCGGTCCAAGTTCGCGTTTTTGAGCAGGACGTTCCTTATCAACCAAACTGGACCGACTCGAACGTTGAGAATGTTCAGGTTCTCGTCGATCCCGCGTCGCTCAATCCAGGCGGCCCGTACGTGATCAACGCCGGCTCCGGCGTCACGCTAACAGCCACCGCGGAGGGCGCTCCGACCACGGCTTTTTGGGACCTTACCAACGACGGCATTCCCGACGGCAGTGCTGCGTTCGTGAGCAGTGGACCGGGGGCTGCAACCGCGACGCTGACTCTCACGTGGGCACAGCTTGTCGCGGCCGGCGTCGATCACCTGGGCCTGTTCCCCAACGTGACGGTAAAGGCCATCTACCCAACCGGTGTTCCGGCGGGCTTCCTCACGGCCCAGACGACGCTTACCGTCAACGACGTTGCACCAACGGCCACACTCACCGGAATTGCCTTTGAGGCGGGTCCAGGCAGCGTCTCGTTCGTTAACCCGTTCCACCCCTCGGCCGAAATCGCGTCGCAGGGCTTCTTCTACAGCTACGACATTGGCAACACCGGCACGTTCCAAGTCGTCGACAGCACCAATCCGACGTTTGAAATCCCAACCAGCTACCTTTACCAGAGTGGCTCGCTCCTGGTCCGTGGCCGCATTGCCGATGTGTTCGGAACGGCCACCGAGTATATCATCAACGTGCCGATCACCGATCGCCCCCCGGTGTTCGTAACCTTCGACGACAACAAGACAGTGAACGCCCAATCGGTCGTGTCGCTAGACAACGTCAGCTTCCGCGACCCGGGCCAAGATATCATCACCGCGACGATCCATTGGGGCGACGGGACAACTTCGAGTGGACTCGTCACCCCGACGAACACCGATCCCATTCCGACCACAGGGACCATCTCTGGCAGCCACGTCTTCGCCTACCGGGTTACGCCTTATACGGTGACTGTCACGATCCAGGACCGTGCCGGCCTGACGGCGTCGCGGACGTTCCAGGTCAGCGTGCAGGATCCCGCGATTCAACTCGAGGCAGGACCGGATCGGACGATTGACGAAGGCGGCATGATCACGCTCGACTCGGCCCAATTCATCGACCCGGCCGCACCGGCGGCGAGCTATTCCGCAACCGTCAATTGGGGCGACGGTACGTCTGCCACCACCGTGTTGGTTGGCGCTCCCACGTCGTCGTTCGACCTCGGTCGATTATTCGGCAGCCACCGATATGGACAGGACGGAAGTTATACCGTCACCGTGTCTGTGGCCAAGAACGATCAGGTGCCCGTAAGCGACACCTTCGTCGTAATTGCCAACGACGTGGCCCCTGTCGTCGATGCAGGACCCGATGTTAACGCCGGTATTGGCGTCCCCGTGTTGGTGAACGCGACCTTTACCGACCCAAGCTTCCCGATAGGCACGGCTCAGGAGATCTACACGGCGACGATCGAATGGGGCGATGGAACGTCGAGCATTGGCGTCATCACCTGGACTGCGGGGGCTCCAGGTGTTCCCACGACCGGCGTAGTCACGGGATCCCACCAGTACACCGGAAGTGGCCCATACACCGTGACCGTTCGCGTCCGAGACACGGCCGGTCCAATGGGTTCGGACACATTCAGCGTCACAAACGCAGTTCCGGTGATCCTGGCTGAGGATGTTTCCGGCTTCCAGGGGAGCCCAATCCCACTGACGGCGACCTTCACCGACCTGGGCTACAACGTCGGCAGTACTCGGTCGTTTACCGCTCTCATTAACTGGGGCGATGGCACCACGAGCCCAGGCGTCGTAAACGTCACGCCGGGCAACTCAACCACGCCGACCAGCGGTACCGTAACAGCCAGCCACGTGTACCAGACGTTCGGCACATTCCCTGTCACCATTCAACTGACCGACGACGGTGGGGCCTCAGTCACCCTGAGCTTGAATGCCTTGGTCGGTAACCTCAGCCCGACCGTGACCGCGTTGCCGCCCGCGTCTTACGTCCCGGGCGGAATGTTCCTGCTTAGCACAACGTTCAACGATCCGGGTCTAAAGGATACACATGCGATCAATATCGAGTGGGGCGATGGCACCACGTCCTACATCACTGCTGCCGAGGTCATCGACCTCGCGGGAGCACCGGGCCTTATCTTCACCGAACCGACCGCCACGTCTCCCGGTGTCATTACCATCGGCCACGTCTACTCGGACTTTGGCGACCACACCATCGTCGTCACCGTGATCGACAATGGCGGGCTGTCAGCCCAGGTCTCACAGGTTTACTCGTCAAAACCCGAGATTTCCAACATTACGCCCCCCTCCCTGCTCCGGGAAGGGACACCGTTCTCTGGTCCAGTGGCGACCTTCACTGCCCCAGGCCGTACCGCCGCCAGCTTCCAGGCCACGATCCAGTGGGGTGATGGAACTTCGTCGACCGTGCTCGGTAGCGCTGGCGGCATCGTTCAGAACGCCGACGGCAGTTTTACCGTCTCGGCAAGCCACACCTATGCTGACAATGCGACGAATTTGCCGTTCCAAGTGACGGTATCCGACGTGAATACTGGCGGTCAGGATTCCATGAACGGCACGGTAACCGTTCTGAACGCGGCCCCGACGCTGGCCCTTAACGCAGTGGCGACGATCAACGAAAACGGAGTCGTCACCTTGACCGGGACCATCGCCGACCCCGGAACGCTCGACACCTTCACCCTGGTCATCAACTGGGGCGACGCCCGCTCGCCCAACAATGTCGAGACGTATACTTTCGCACGGAGCGCCACAGGCCTTCAAGTGTTCACGCTGACCCACAAGTACCTGGACAACCCGACGGGAACGGCGCAAGCGTCTTACACCATTCGTGCGACCGTCACGGACAAGGACAACGAAACCGGCTCCGCAAGCACGACGGTCACCGTTAGAAACGTCGCTCCGACGATCGTCCTCGATCCCGTGGCGATGATCAACGAGAACGGTGTGGCGACCTTGACCGGGACCATCGCGGATCCCGGTACACTCGACACGTTCACCGTCACCGTCAACTGGGGCGACCCGCTCTCGCCGAACAACGTCGAAACCTACACGTTCGCGGCGAGCACCACCGGCAGCCAACGGTTCACCCTAACCCACCGCTACCTCGACGACAATCCAACCAACTCGTCCCAAGACAGTTACACCATCCGGGCCACGGTCATCGACAAGGACAACGACATCGGCGTCGCCAGCACGCCCGTCATCGTCAAGAACGTCGCCCCCGTCGTCACCGGACTGACCAATAACTCGCCTGCCGGCAATGCTTTCATGGGCTGTGACCCCGTGACCCTCACCGGTACGTTCACGGATGTGGGCACACTTGACACCCATAAGGTTAGCATCGACTGGGGTGACGACGTCACCACCAACGGAACCGTTGCTGAGTTGGGCGGAAACGGCTCTCTTCGCGGTAGCCACGTGTACCGCTACGGCGGAATCTTCACGGTTACCGTTACCGTCACGGATGATGACGGCGGCCAGACGCAGACACAAAGCACGGTAATCGTCGCTGGCGTAGGCCTGCATAACGGCCAACTTCAGATCATCGGTACGGACTGCCGTGACTACGTCGAAGTGGAAACCGAAAACTGCTACCGTCAAATTGAGGTCGAAGCTCGGTTTGGAAGTTGCCGAAGCTGCGGCTGCGAGTACGGCGGAACCAGGGTCGAACGTCGCTACAACAAGTCGGACATCACGAGTATCCTCTTCATTGGATATGGTGGAGACGATGAGCTGGAGGTTGAATGCGACATTACGATCCCCGCGAGCATCGACGGGGGAGCCGGCGACGACGAACTGACCTCGGGCAGTGGTAACGACACCATTGTCGATTTGCTTGGCAACAACGAAATCGACGCCGGCAACGGGAACGACACCGTGACCGTAGGCAATGGCTGCAATCAGATCTCCACGGATGGCGGCGATGACACCATTGTCGCTGGAAATGGAAACAATCGCATCGACATCGGAGCCGGCAATAATTCCGTGACCGTTGGCAACGGCAACAACCAGATCACGTCGAACGAAGAGTGCGGCAGCGCGACCGTCGGCGGGAACGTCATCGTCGCCGGCAATGGCAACAATGACATCAGCACCGGCGACGGGAACGACCGAATTACCGTGGGCAACGGCTGTAATACCATCGAAAGCAACGGCGGAAACGACCAGATCACCACTGGCTTTGGAAACAATTGCATCGACGCAGGCTCGGGCGATGATGTGGTGACCGCCGGTAACGGTCGAGACTACATCGAAGCGGGTTCCGGGAACGACGTGGTATTCGCGAAAGGTGGCAATGACACTGTCCTGGGAGGCGCGGGCAACGACGTGTTGGTTGGCGGAGACGGGGACGATTCGCTCAACGGCGGTGCTGGCCGAGACGTACTGATTGGCGGGCGCGGTGCGGACACGCTCGTGGGCGGCACGGGCGACGATCTGCTGATTTCCGGGTGGACCCAATTCGACCAGGACCTGGATGCTTTGAACCTTCTTATGGCCGAATGGTCCAGCGCAGCGTCGTATGCCACCCGCGTTTCACGCCTGGGAGGCGCCAGCGGCGGCCGAAACGGCAACATTTTCCTCCTTCCAAACAGCAACGCCAACGGGGGCGTTCAGAATGTCTTCGACGACAACGCGTTGGATCGCCTTTACGGCGGCGACGGCATTGACTGGTTCTTCGCCAACACAGTTACTGACAGCAGCCAGGTAAGAGATACCATCTCTGACAAGGTATTTGGGGAGGGACTAACCGATATCGATCTTTAACCCTTAGCTGCAACGATCGCGTTGAGCCGCTGGCGGATCCTCTCAATGGGCTGGTCCGCCATCGGGGACTGTTGCTTGGAACGGTGATAGACTCTCACCTGAAAAAGGGCTCTGGAAGAAATCGATGAATTGATCGGGCGGACGCCAATCGGAATCGTCAATTGCATGGGAACCTCGAATGACGACTGCGCACGACGACCTTCGGTTTGGCCAAAAAGAAGGCCGACCGAGAACATTGCTAGGGAAAGAAAGATCAAACCAAGGAGAGACCAACAATTCAAGGCATACACCTTTTTTTGTGGTAGGCAGTAGGGCAGCGGTCTTGGGAGTTCGCCCGAGCCCTTTCGGGTCTCGGCTTTAGGGATCGCTTCGGCTTCTAGCGTTTCGAGCGAAGTGGATAGGAGAAGGCGACGTCGCCATTTTTTCGGGGTCGCGGTCTCAGAACTGGGGAGGTAAGTTTGCACGTAATCGACCGTGGCGGTCTTCGGGGTGACGGTGACGCGGACGATTCCCGAATGGGGTACGGTCTGGCCCCGTAAGTAGCCATAATCCTTGGCGTTTTTCACACGTTCCGCTCCGGGGTGGACGGGCTCGGGCACGAGTTGGTAAACGATGTCATCGAGTTCTTGGCGTGCGTAGGAATGGTCGTGTCCGTGGAAAACGGCCGAGACTTTGTGTTTCTTGAGCAGATCATGGATGGACATCGGCCAACTGGGGCGTTGGGGGGCGAATTCGTCTTTTCCAGCTTTGTTTTTTCCACCCCATTCGTAAAGCACCGCCGCCTCGCTGCCGCCTCCGCCTGAATGGTCGAGGCCGCTCGGCAGACTTTCGTTGGCAGATTCGAGAATGATTCGGCGGTGTCCGACACTTCGGGCCGGGGCGGATGTAGGGAAGGCCAGCGTTTCGACAGAAATCTCATTCCGCGAGCTACGTCAGCTTCAGTTCATGGCATTGGTGCCAGGATTTTTTGGGGATTTCGCTCGGTACCTCACTCGCGAAGCGCCTCGGTAGGAAACTCCGTTATCTCGCGGACCTCGATGCGGCGGATCTCGTTGGGGCCCATCGTCCAAATTCCCCAGCTACCTTCGGTGATCCGTTCTTCCGTGCCTCCCTCGGTATTGCGGCGTTGTTTCACAAACACAGCGACGATTTTGCCGTTGACCTTTTGGATCGACGTGTCTCCCAGGCAAATCAACTCGACCTGATTCCATTCGCCAGGCTTCTTCGCTACACCGTCGGGATGATAATGGGGTTGCTGGCCTAGGTTTCGCCACGGGGCCTTGGCGAGGATTTTTCCATCGATGATTTCACCCAGCTCGGCACCATAGTCGCCTTTGGAGTATCCAGCGGAGCGGGATTTTATTTTGCTTGCGGGTCCTTCCAGAACCATCGAGTATCCCTGGCCATTTTGATCGTGGTACTTCAGAGTAAGGTTATGCGTGTCGCTGCCAACATTGCGAAACTCGAAACGTAGTCGATAGTCTTTTCGCGGAAGGTCGTTCCGGTAGATTCCGACCCGTGAGCCGGACGCACGCAGTAGCCATTCGCCGTCTTGTTGAACGGCTTCGAACTTTCCATCGCTGCCGGCCCCTGCCGTCGAGATACGCCAACCTGCCGGCGGCGACCCTGGGCCGGTCAGGAGCGAAGTCCACGTTGAGGGAGCGACGATTTCTTTTGGAAACTCCGTAATCTCACGGATTTCAATACGACGGGTGATCAGATTACCTCGGGCAACTCCCACCTGTATCTTGGTTTTAGAGGGCTCCTTCCCATCGGAAAATCGGAATCCCGCAAAGGCACCCAACTGAATGCCATTGAACACCACAACCCCGGAATCTCCAAGGCGAACGATCTCAAGATCATTCCATTGGCCGGCAGGCCGAAACTTCGCATTCTGAAAAAACCAACGTTGATCTGGACTTTCAGGTCCTAATTCGACCTCGCCTTCTTGAAGTCGACCTTGTTTGTATCGCGATTTCTCGGCTCGCATAAGATAGATCGTTTTCTCGCCGTCGGTAACTAAATTTAAACCTTCCGTGCGATGAAGGATAAAGGTCCAGCCAGCTGACAATGGTGCGGTTCCTTCCTTTTTGAATTGCAGCCGGAGATGGTATTTGTCGAATGCTGCTTCGGTGTGGATTTCCTTGGTCGGCGCGTCGCTTATCGCAATGGCACGCTCTTCATCACGCGAGACGACAGCAAGCTGCTTCGGGCTTAGATTTTCGGGAATCACCCAGCCGGCAAGGTCTTTGCCGTTGAAAAGCGATTGCCAAGAAGCGGCTGCGATCACCTCAGCCGGCAGTTCGATGATTTCGCGAATTTCGATATGACGGAACGAAACCTGGCCTGTGCCGGTGCCAAGGGCAAAAGGTGTGCGATCCACGAGGGTCGGCGTTTTGCCATCAGCCAAGATGCGATAGTTCGCGATCGCCCCCAACAATCGGCCGTCCAACACGTACGCGCAGGTATCGCCCAGGCGGAACACTTCGAGCCGATGCCAAACGCCCGGCTTCGGTAGGTAAGCGGTGTCGAAGGAGTGCCACCAGCGATCGGCCCCCTGAAATTGTGCAGGCCGAACTCCGACAATTTTTCCGTCTTTGACGGTGCCGACATCGAACTTCGCCTTCCAGCTTTGTAGGCCAGCGCCACCCGTATGCATGCTCAGGCCCATTCCTGAACCTTTGGTAGTGAGATTGGTCTGATCGCCGATCCGCGACTTGGAATCCGCGAGCTTGAACTCGAAACGTAGATGATAGTTGCCATAGTACTTTTCGGTGAGAGCGAGAGCCTGGGGCGGCGCCACGGCGGTTTTCATCACAGGCCCGCCGTCTTCCTCAACGACACTCATCAGTTTTTCGAGCGACCCGCCGGTGGCGTTCTTCCATCCGTGGAGGTCTTTGCCGTTGAAAAGCGATTGCCAAGAAGCGGCTTCCATTGCTTCTCGCGGCAGTTCGGAGATCTCGCGGATTTCGACGTTCCGGAAGATGCCAGGGCGGTTCACCCCTTCGGACCATATCTGGAATCGTGTTTTATCCAGATCCGGCTGGCCGTCAGGAGTGTTCAACTCGGCAATGGTGCCAATGATTCGGCCATTCACCAAATGAATCAAAGAGTTCCTCCACCGGATTACTTCGATTCGTTGCCAAGGCGTCGTCGAATCTAGAACGACATTCGTGAAGGGGAATCTTTCGCCGTTGGTGATGACGGGGCCCTCGCCGACCACGCGTCCCCCCTCGATCTTTCCTTTGCGAAACCTGACATTGTTAGCCGCTGAACCGTGGGGACCATTGACTTCGGCTTTCTGGACAAACAATTTCCGAAACGAAAGTCCAAAGTTGTAACCAACTCGCTGAAAACCGTGAATGCCACCGCCGGCATCGGGAGTATGCTTGTATTCGAAACGCAGGTGGTAATTGGCATACGGCGGTGAATGCCACAACCCTGACGGGGAGGTGATTCGCAGCACGGAGGTGCCGTTGTCGGTGACGATTTCTTCTGTGCCGACCGCCGGTGCCTTTTCGCGATTCCAGCCGGTGAAGTCTTTGCCGTTGAAAAGCGATTGCCACTCCGCCTTCGCCAGCACCTCGCGCGGCAACTCCGTGATCTCCCGGATTTCGAGGTTGCGGAACTGCGGCGTTCCGGCGTCGGCCCAAAGATTGATGGGGGCGTTACCAATCGGTTTGATTTCGTCGGGTTTGCGCACGTCGCGGAGGTTCGTGGCCGCGCCGACCCATTTGCCGTTGAGCAAGAAAATCATCGAATCGCCGAACCGAATCGCCTCGAAGCGTTGCCAGGGGGTGCTCGGGTCAAGGACCACGTTTGGCCACTGCCATACTTCCTGATCGGGCCCACGAATCTTTCTTTCGAGGGGAATCAGCTTGCCGTCCTGCAATTTCGCTTCCTGCCCAGAGATGCCGACGCCGTAAAAGGTGAGATGCGGATTTATGGCTTGGGTGAGGCGACTCAGCCGTGTGTGAATTTGGATGCCATTGCCGAAGACGAGGTTCACGCCTCCGCTTCCGGGGCCGTCCTTGATGACCTTGTATTCGCAGCGAAAATGGTAGTTGCGGAAATAGCGGTCCGTGTTTAAGCCGTAACGCGAGGTCAATTGCAGAACCGGCTGTCCGGCTTCCGTGATCACCTCCGCTTTTCCCGTGTCGCGAGGATCGTTGACTTTCCAGCCTGTCAGATCTTTCCCGTTAAAGAGCGGCTGCCAGGTCAATTCCTCGGGCAGTTCGTTGATCTCGCGCACCTCGATGCGGCGGAACTCGACGTCGCCGTCTTGCGCGCCCATGGTGAGCCCTCCCGAGTCGACTGGCGAAAACGTTCCATCGGGTTGCTTGGATCGTAGGTTCGCGAAGATGCCCACGATTTGGCCGTTGATTCGCTGAACCACCGCATTTCCCAGGCACGTCAATTCCAGGCGGTTCCAGTTCGTGCCGCCGGTGAGTTTCGCCGACCGGTGCACATGCGAGCGCAGCTCGTAGGCGGGCTCCCCCTTTTTGGCGACGATCTTGGCCGCGAGGATCTCCCCTGGGTCGGCCCAGTCGGTCCCCTTCGAGAAACCGGATAAGGTACTCTTCCCATCGGAGCCGTTCCACCAATTGAGGAAGCTGACTGGGCGGCGAAAGAATCCCACGGTCGCGGTGCCCCGACTTGGATCGACGAAACGGTAATCGAATCGAAGTTGAAAGTTCTTCCAAGCGTTGCTGGGCGGGTTGTTAATCGAGACGTGACCATTGCCCGACCCCGTCAGCACCGGCTCGCCGTCGCGTTCTTTCCATAGAAAATCCGCGGTTTTCATGTTGCCGACGAAGGCGGGAGCAACCCGACCCGTTTGATTGGCAAACGCAGGCCGCCAAGGGGGACCTTTCCCGGCGGAACTTTGGACACGGTTCAATTCCTCGAAGCGAACATCGCGAATGCGAAGTTCCTTGGTGTTTTTCGCGAGAACCCAGTAGAAATTGCCTACCTCGGGAATGGTCGGACATGTCCCGTCGAAGGCCAGCAAGCCATCGACGCGAATGGTGATTTGCTGGCCGAGCGCGGTGAGTTCGACGTGATGATAGCCAGGCTTTTCGAAAGCATTGCGCACGTCCGCCGACTGCTGGGCCAACCGGATGCGTTTTCCCGGAATATGGTGCGCCAACAAAGCCGGCTCGCTGCTTAGGAGAAGGGCCACTGCTCCGCTTCGGAAATACAGAGCCGGCCCCCAGCCGGGCGCCTCGTCCCACAGCTCGGAGCGGACCTGGAACGAAAGCCGAAAATCACGACAATGCTTCGGATGTGACAACTTCGCAAACTCGGCCCGATCTACGTTACGGCCCACAATTTCTCCGCCTTCCACCTTCCAGTATTTCTCCTCTCCCTTCCAGATACCAAGGTCTTTGCCGTTGAAGAGTTGGTTCTCTGGCCGGGGAGTCAGATCCTCGAAGCGAACATTTCGCACACGCAGTTCGGAGCAATTTTTTGAGATTGTCCAAACGAATTGTCCTTCCGTGGGAATCGTTGGAAATGACTTTTCGACAGCGACTATGCCGTTCACCTTCACCACAATTTGCGAACCGATCACGGTCAATTCATAGCGGTTAAACTCATTCGCCTCGATCGAAGCACGCACTTCCTTGGATTGGGCTACAAGGCCTTTCCAATCTCCACCCTCCAATCGGGCGAGAAGTTCCGGTTGGGAGCTGAGCGTCAACACGCCGTTGGGTTTTCCCTGGCCTTCCAAGTGAAACCGCAACTCCGCTCCGAAAACGCTTTTGGGATCGTAGCGTTTGACGCGAGCCTCGAACGAGATGCGAAAGTCGCGATAGGCGGAGGCGTGGATCAGGCGGTTGTAATTGGCTTTTTCGACGTTGACGCCGACGAGATCGCCGTTGGTCGGGTCAACGGACCACTTGCCGCCCTCAGGCGTCCAACCGGTCAGATCTTTGCCGTTGAAAAGAGAGGTTTCCCCGGTCGGATTTTTCGGCTCGACCTTCTCCTCCGGTTTCAACACCAACTTCACCTTGGCGTTTTTCTCTGCCGTCACTTCGAACAGTTCCGGCTCCACGAGAAACTTCGCATCGGTGGCTTGGGCCTTGTACGCGCCGATCTTGATCTTGGCCTTCGATACCTCGGGGGTAAGAAGGGCGATTTGCTTCGCACCCTGAAGGATGCGAATCTTGTCGAGTTGGCTATCGAGGGCCATCTCCACCCACCCCGTCGATTCGGGCGGTGGCGGCGGTGGCGGTTGGGCCGTTTCGGTCTTGCGAGGGCCCATCATGAGCACGGCTGACAAAATCCCGACGACCGCCAGGACCATCCCCCCAGCCGCCACCATCCACCAAATCGGCATCGTGGAGATCGGCTTGGCCGGCGTCGGCGTGGCGGCGTCGAAACGGAAATCGTTCGTCGGAATGAAACTGTCGCTGGATTTCTCCGGGTCCGGTTCCACCATTTGGCTTTGGCCAGCCACGAAGGTGTTTCCGCCGGGATTCTCCTCGAGCAGCTTTTTTCGGATTCGTTCACGCTCCATTGCCAGGATCGCATCGACGACCACGCGGGCGCTGGCGGGCCGTTTGGCGGGATCCTTTTCCAACATCCGCATGATGAGGTCGTTGAACTCGGGCGTTACGTCCGGGTTGAAGTCGCGGACTGGAGGAGGCGTTTCCGTGGCCAATGCGGTCAAGATCGCCATCACGCCTTGGCCTCGGAAGGGAAGCCGACCCGTGCAAAGGCGGTACAAAACAGTTCCTAGGCTGAAAAGATCCGAGCGAGCATCGAGTTCCTCGCCTCGAGCCTGCTCCGGCGACATGTACGAAGGCGTGCCGACCACCGCACCACTTTGCGTGAGATGATCGTCATCTTGAACGGGACGCGCCAGGCCGAAGTCGAGGATGCGGATTCGCCCCTGCGCCATCGCATCGAGCCAAAGATTCCCCGGCTTGATGTCTCGGTGAATCAAGCCACGTTCATGGGCGGCGTAAAGTCCCTTCGCGATTTCACGGCCGAGGCGAAGAATTTGTGGCACCGTGAAGTTGCCTTTTTTCTTGATCCAGTCGTCGACCGTCATCCCCTTGAGGAAGGGCATGGCGATGTACGGAATGCCTCGGTCTTCGCCGACCTGAAAAATGGGAATGATGTGCTCGTGTTCGATCTTGGCGGCGGCACGGGCTTCACGGAGAAACCGTTCGCGCGCCGAGCGTGATTCCGCCACATCGGGAAGCATGACCTTGAGCGCAATACTTCGTTGAAGTGCGGGATCTTCGGCCCGAAAGACCATCCCCATACCGCCTTTGCCGAGCACCTGAAGCACGCGGTAAGGCCCGAGCCGACCAAGCTCGCCCGGCTGTTGCGGCGGTGCTAGAAAATCGATCGCGGGCGTGGGCTTGCTAGACATTCGCCAAATTCCCTTTTTGATTCACCGAGATTCTAACCGTTGAGATTTTAGTTATCTGGCACGCATAGGCGGCCCGCTAAATGCGGAAACGTCCCACAATCGGATGGTACCGCCCCAGGTGCCCGTGGCGAGCGTTCGGCCGTCGGGCGAGAAGGCGAGGGCAGTGATCGAGCCGTTTTCGATATTGTCTACCTCGCCGACAACTTTGCCGTCTTTGGGATCGCGGAAATTGACCAGGCCACCCGTGCCATCTGCGATCACACGGCCATCGGGCGAGAGTCGCATGACGGCGAGATTGCCCTTTTTTGTAATGACGTGCTTTTCAAGCGTTTTGCCGGTTTCATAATCCCAGACGATAACCGCGGAACTGTCCGCTTTGGATGAATGGGTACCCACGAACAAACGCTTGCCGTCGGCGGAGAAAACACCTCGCACGGCGGAACGACCGACAAGTGGAGGAAAGTCTCGCCTGGTTTCGAGCGTTTTGGCATCTAGCACACGAATGGTTGAACCGCATCCAACGACTAAGTCGCTGCCGTTTGGCGAGAACAGAACCAAGAAAACGTTACCCGTATCGCGGATGGTTTCCACCTTGTGCACCGCCTTCGACGCGACGTCCCAGAGTAGGACTTTGCCCTCCTTATCCGAACCCGCCGCAAGCCATTTGCTATCGGGCGACCACGCGAGCGAGACCAAGGCTGGCGGTACCGGATAAAAATCTGGGGAGGCGCCATCCGTCCACAACGCGAGCATCCCATGATAGCCGACCGCCGCGAAGGTTTTGCCATCGGGCGCCGATTCGACCCTGCGGTAGCCCGCGCCAGTCTTTTTCCCTTTTCGAAGATCGGGCATGGCTCGTATCCACTTTCCAGAAGTGACATCCCAAAGCTGAGGCAAATTATCGGAGGTGACGGAATAAAGTCGCTTTCCATCCGGCGTGAAGGCGAGCCCAGACACGCCTTGGGGCTGCTGCGGATCCAACGTGTGCAAAAGGGGTGTTTTCGAGGGAGAGGCATTGGGCGCGGATTTGGGAATCGCTCTCACGGAAAGTCGAATCACGCCGTCCGCCGTCACTTCGAATGAAGCCGGTTCAACTTCGTTGCGCTCGTCTTTCACCCAGGCATCGTAAAAACCCGGCTTGAAACGCATCGGCTGATCGGTCAACGTTGCGACCAGGTCCTCATCCTCGTAGACAAGGATCGGGTCCGGCAAGCTCTCCTTGGAACGCTCGATGGTGCCGAGCGGATCGGCCTTCTTGGCCGAATCCTTGATCCGATTATCAACCTTCGTTATTTCCTTCTTCGGTTCCTTTAAATCATTCCCCACGGTGGAATTCTGTGCGGGTTGTCTTGAAAGGAAGTAGGCCGTTCCTCCGACGATGAACAACACGGCAATTGCGAGTGTACCGGCGCTGAACCACAGCCACGCCGGAACCCCCTTTGATGACGTGGAGACCGCGGCCGCCGGTTCGAACTTAAAATCCTCTTCGCGCAAAAAGCTGTCGGTCGATTTCTCGGGATCCGCTTCCACCATTTGGCTTTTGCCGGCCACGAACGTATTTGCCTTGGGATTTTCGTCCAGAAGCTTCTTGCGGATCCGTTCGCGTTCAATCGCCAAGATGGTGTCGATGACAACCTTGGCATTGGCCGGGCGATTTTTGGGGTCCTTCTCCAAAAGCTGCATGACCAGGGCGTTCAATTCCGGGGAAACGTCTGGATTGAATTCGCGGACTGGAGGTGGAGTTTCCGTCGCCAGGGCGGAAAGGATAGCCATGATTCCGTTGCCACGAAATGGAAGCCGTCCCGCACAGAGGCGAAACAAGACGACGCCTAGGCTGAATAAATCGGAGCGATGGTCGAGTTCCTTGCCGGACGCTTGTTCAGGCGACATGTACGAAGGCGTGCCGACCACGGCTCCAGTCTGCGTCAGATGATCCTTATCTTCGGTGGGCCGAGCCAGGCCGAAATCGAGAATGCGGATGCGTCCCTGGGCGGCCGCATCAAGCCAAAGGTTCGCCGGCTTAATGTCCCGATGGATCAATCCGCGTTCGTGGGCGGCGTGTAATCCCTTGGCGATTTCACGCCCCAGGCGAAGGATCTGCGGAACGGTGAAGCCGCCTTTTTTCTTCAGCCAATCGTCGACCGACATTCCCTTGAGGAACGGCATAGCGATATAGGGAATGCCTCGGTCTTCACCGACTTGAAAGATCGGAATGATGTGCTCGTGTTCGATCTGGGCGGCGGCACGGGCTTCACGGAGAAAGCGTTCCCGAGCTGAGCGTGACCCCGCCACGTCGGGAAGCATGACCTTGAGCGCAATACTTCGCTGCAAAGCGGGATCTTCGGCACGAAAGACCATCCCCATGCCGCCTTTTCCGAGCACCTGAAGCACGCGATAAGGCCCGAGTCTTCCAAGCTCGCCCGGCTGTTGCGGCGGCGCAAGAAAATCGATTGCGGGCGTGGGCTTGGGCGCGGGCATAGGGGCAGTCTCAAATTACGTGCGGCGCGGATCCCTTAGGTTCACGGGGACGGGAACAATCTACCCGAGACGATCCGAGCACGCAATTATGTGCTCTCCCCATACGCGTACCTGCGGCATCTTGGCCCAACGCTTGGACAGATCGCTCTGCGTTCAAGCTTCAACTTGCTTGGTTTGGCGGAACGCTGATTTTCAAAAGCACGACGAAAACATCGGCGATGATTGCATTTCCTCTTGCAATACCTCGGACTCTGAGGTATGACGCGTTCATGACAAACAAACGATCCAACACCGAGTTTTTGAACGGCGTGCCCGAACTGTTGATTCTGAGGCTGCTCGCGCAACGCCCCATGTATGGCTATCAGATCGTGCAAGCGATCCAGTCGGCGTCCGACGGTCGACTCGAATTCGGCGAGGGGTGCATCTATCCCATCCTTCATCGCCTTCAGGCTCAGAAAGACTTGCTAAGTAAACGTGAATCCGTCGATGGGCGTACACGCGTCGTCTACCGCCTGACGCCACAAGGGGAAAAGAAGTTGCAGGCGTCGACGATGAATTGGCAGGAGATCGTCTCGGCCGTGCGAGCGATCCTGGAAGGAGGGTTGTCCGATGCGCGCGTCGACTTGGCTTGAACGCATGCACGATTCACTTCGTGAAAATGGAATACCCCAGCGCTACCGCGTGCGGTTCATGGAGGAACTGCATGATCACCTTTCGGATTTGCAGGAGGCAAACATGGATCGATCCAACGTTTCCAATTTCGACCTACAGATGGGCGAGCCTAAAACCCTGGCAAACGCCCTCGCCGACGCGTACTTTCGCGAGCGGCGACTTGTCCGCCAGCCCTGGTTAGCGGTCTTGGCGTTCGCATTGGCACCCATCCCGTTGCATTGGCTTCTCACGTTCGTGGTTTTGGTTCCAGTCGTGAGTTTGGTGGTGGCGTTCGGTGCCGATTTCGAAGCGTTTGTTCCGTTCGCCTACGCAATCAGCGCCATGGTGGCGGCAGGGGGCGTTTCCACGTGGTTCTGCCTGGCCGCCCAGCGCAATCGCCTCTCGTGGCGCATGTCCCTATTGGCCGCGCTGGCGGTCACGGGTAGTTTACCTGTCCTGCTTTTTTTGGATGGCCCCTTATTGGCAACCGATTCTGTTTTGCTCACGCTCGTTTCAATCGGCTTGGCGGGTGCCGCGGCGCTTGCGACTTGGTATTTGTTGGCATGGCGAAAGAACCGTTGGCAAGAAAAACCGATCAGCCTTTCTACCCGATTTCCCATGTTCACTCATGGAATGATTGCGGTGCTTGTCGTGTCGATCTGCCTGATCGCCCACCTCGTTTCGTTGGAAATTCTGCTTGGTGTTCTGGAGTATGGCGTCGGTCGTCCACGCGTCGCGCCTTGGGTCAGCATGTTGGGTTGGTCGTGCCGATATGTTCCGTTCGTTTTGGCGTCGTATCTCATGTGGAGATTCGCCCAGCGGTGTAAAAGACCGCTCGTCGGCTCGCTTTCTGGATGCTTTGTCGTCGCCTGCCTGGCGGCCATCACCTTCGCAAACATCGTTTGGACCGCCGATGGAACCTCGGAATGCCAATTCGGCATGGGGGTAGGATTTCTGCCAAGTTGGGCCGTGTTCCTCCAATTCTCAGCCCCACTCGCCATCTGGGGATTGTTGATGGTGGCTTCGCGACTGTCCACACGCATCCGCCTTGCCTGACGAGGCTATTCGTTGATGACATGCACAGAAAGGTAAAGGCCAAGAACGGAAACCAAGCAGTCATTTCAAGGTAATGAAATTGCCGTCATGGGTAACATGGAAGGGCACGAAGCGATGCTTCGTGCCCTTTTCGCAATAGCGTGTCACATACTCCATCGCCGGGACAGTGTTACGAGGCGATTTGCGTCGCCTTGGCGGACGTGGCTTTTCGCCAGGACCCATTCCATACCCAGGTGCCGTCTCCGAAGGTGCCCATGAAAGCGGTGGCGTAGTCGGCACCGATTTGCGTCGCCTTGGCGGAGCTGATCTGGGTGAAGCTGCCGTTGTAGCGGTAGGTGCCGTTGGAATAGGTCGCGTAGAACGTCGAGCTGTTGACGGCTGAGATATCGCTCGCCACCGCCGAGGTTATCTTCGTGAACGAATTCCCTGAATACTTGAACGTGCCCGTGCTGAAGCTGGCGAACAGCGAGCCGAAAGCACCATCCATGGTGGTGGCCTGAGCGGTGGTGATGCGGGACCAGCCATTGTTGTACTTCCAGGTACCGTCGCTAAAAGTGCCGAAGACGAAGTTATTGCCCATGGCAGCGAGTTGAGTCGCTTTGGAGGACGTGAGCTTATGCCAACTCGAATCATACTCCCACGTGCCATCGGAATACGTGGCGAACAGGGTGTTGTCGGTTGCGGCGCTGAGCACGGTCGCTTTGGCCGAGGAAAGTTTGTTCCAGGTATTGGCAGAATAGTTGTAGCGATAGGTGCCGTCGCTGTAGCTGGCGAACATAGTGCCGTCAGCACCCTCATCCATTTTCGAGGGAATGGCGGCGGTGATTTTCCGCCAAGCTTTGGACGCGTCGTTGTAGGCCCATGTGCCGTCGGAGTGTGCCTGAAAGACGATCGCGGGCACCAGGCGATCGTCGAGTTTTTCCACGCGAGGCTTGCTTTTGCTGGTGGGCTTCCCAGTTTTCAGGGCAATGTCCGTTTTCCATAGGCGCGCGATTTTGTTCAACAGTTTCATGGGTTTCTCCTCGTTAGTAAAGCTGCTGGTGATGAAAGTGCGACGAAGTTTGACCGAACCGGTCTTGGTGAAGTTTTGCGAGTCTTCGTCCACTCTTGGCTGATAACCAAGGAAGCGGCGGGAGGCCAAAAACGTTACATAAAAAGAAAAAGTTGCCAGGACCCGCTGACGCGATCGGCCGCTTCCCTACCGGCCAACGGCTTGGCGGAGGATAGGTGAAAGACGGTCCCTGACCTCATCGTGGCCTGGTTGTTTGCCCGGCGTCGGCCTTGCGGAAACGATCGACGAAGGACGTTTTTTTGTTTCGATGTGGCTTTCAGGTACGCGCGGCGGTGGATTTTGCGAGCTGCGAGAGTGGAAAATCGAATTCAATGAATGATGAAGGATGAACAATGAACCCATTTGAAGGCAATAGAAACGCTTCGATTTCACTTGTTCGTTGTTCATTCTGCATGGTTCACTCCTTCGGCGTTCAGATGGGTTGCGAACGATGCCCGAGCTGAGTGCGCGAAACATCATGCCGGGTTTCCCACCGATCGGGTTTCGTAATTCGGTTAAGCATCAATTCTTGCATTATTTTGCGTAATTATTCGTGCACATTATTCGTAGGAACAGATTTGAGGTGAGTTAAAGATGAACCCCGTGGTGCGAGGTCTCGGCGGACGAGGGTCATGGGAATGCCAAATTCATTCAAAAAAGTGTGGATCGTTTCGATTTTGTCCTGGCTGGGCCAAGCCGTCAAATATTCTTGGCGTATCACGCAATAACGCTCAGTCGGCGTCAGTTCCGCTGGCGAGCGCCGAAACCGCACGGGTCGGCTGAAGTAGAACCAAATTCCCTCGTCGATCTTTTCGAAGACGTAAACGGTTTCGCTGGGTGGAACGATCTTCGCGAGGCTTTCCCCCTTGAGACGAGGTTGGCGTGAACCGTTGCGTAGGGGAACCACGCATTCGACGAAGCCGATTTTCAAACCCACCCAAAGCAGGGTCATGGTCAATAGAACGGGAATCGCGTGCCCGCGGTGCGGAAATTGGAGGAGTTTTCCACGGTGCCAGGCAAGCCAAACCAGGGTGGCTAAACCAGCAATGCCGGGGAATAATGGCCAACTATGGCGAGGAGTGTGTTCGAGAGGAAACGACCAAAAAAGCATATTGGGCCAAACCCAGCAATGAAACGCCAAGAGCAAATCGCGTTCGCGAGGCGAGCAAATCTGCCGGTAACTTGGCATGAACGCGAGCAACGCCAACGGCGACCACGGGAGGGTCGCCATCAGAATACGAGCGGGGTGGAAAAGCGTTTCGAACCAGGGGTAGGCGACTCCGGTGTGTCGAGGATCGAACCGAATGCTCGCTTCCTTCGCGACGGTGTCCCAAAAAACTTCAGGCCCTTCGAGCAAGAGGGAAACGCCAATCCAAGCGCCAGCCAACGCCACCCCCACGCCGAGTCCCAAAAGATGAGGGCCACGCCAAAATTCATTCAGGCGGTTTTTTAAAAACAGGTAAGGGAAGGCCGTGCAGTAAAAAAACTGAGGCGCCGTCCACTTGGTAAGAAATCCACCCGTGACACACGCCATGGCCAGCAGCCACCATCCCCAGCGAGGGGCGGAAAGGTCATGCTCGGTCTCGACGGCGCGAAAAAAACTGAGCAACGCCGCAAGCACCCAAAAAGCCTGAAGCGTATCGATCTCGGCGGAAGAAGCTTTATCGATCCAGAGGATCGACATGGGCAAGATGATAGCCGCGACCATGCCGCCCAATCGACCCAAATGGTGTCGCATGAACCCGTAGAAAAAAAAGACAGCGAACGTCGAGGCGAGCGCGCTCGGCAGGCGTGCGGTCCATGGCGTGACCTCGCCCCAGGGCAAACTGCAAAGGAGGATCGCCCAGTACATGCCAGGCGGTTTCGTGAAAAGCGGTTCGCCCAGGAAATGGGGAACGAGGTAGTTCCCGGATTGCAGCATTTCCCGCGCGACCTGGGCACGGAGATTTTCCGTACGCCAAAGATCGCCCTGGTGCGTTCCGTAGAAAAAGAGGCAACCTGAAAAGGTGAAGAGCAACAGGTAGGTTACCGAAGTCTTTTCAGCCCACCCCGCGAGACGAGACACGCAGCCTAAGGAATGTGGTTGCATGTCCACGTCCTTGTCGACTCAACCTGATCTTGGTTCCCACGAATCGATTTTCGATTGTAACGAATTACCGCCATGGACGAAAAGGTGAATCAAAATGCCCGTCGTGAGGCACGTTGGTCATCCATAAAAAACCACAAAAAGAACGCTCGACCTTTCCAGGGAATAATGCCAAAAAAGCGTTCCCATTTTCCTATTTTATCCCTATTGGAATCGATAAATGTTCGGTTGGATTCCGAAAATGAAGGCGTTTGTCATGTGGCCGAGATCGTATTGCTGAAGCGAACACCGAATTTGTTGCGAGCTCCGACTTGAAGTTTCTTACCCAAGCCATTGATGATTTTCGTCGAGATTTCGTTCGCAGGTGTTGTCACGACGACGACCCACTTGTTTGTCGTGGGATTTAGGTAACGAATCTCATAACTTGTTTCACCCTTGACATCCTCCCAGAGGAGGTAAATATCTCGCCCGTTGTTGGTGTTTGCCGGCGCCCAGCTTAAATTCTTCGGTGCAGGCGGAAGTCCTATTTGAACACCCCCCTCCGACACGACCGACATCGCCAGGCTGAATTGCATTTCGGCGATATTGGTTTTTCCCTTTCCAGCAAACCCGGCGTAGGAAACGGACTGGAAAGCGATTTTAAACGTAGCACCAACGAACGTGTCGATTCGGTGCGTGAAGGCGAATGGGCGAGTCCCCTTGGCCGTCGCGGTGCCCCCCAAGACTTTCGCGTTGTTCACGTAGAACGAATATGAATTGCTGGCGGAACCAGCGTTGAAGGCACCGATCGTACTTGAAAAAGATGGCTTGAGTGTGACGCGGACGCCTTGTCCAGCTTGATCGCCCTGCGTCGCCACCACTCGGACGGTTACGTAGTTGAATCCATTTCCGATCGTCGTGTTCGCCAACGATTTCGCGGATCGACCCGTGGGTCCGTCCGTATGTGCCGAGGTTTGCACGGTTACGGTTTTGTTGGCGGAGGCACCTGAATAGCTTGTGAGACTTACAAACGCGCGGTTATTTCCGCTACTGCGCAATGCAAGATTTCCGTTGTTGGACTGCGTTAAACGGCGCAAATTCGACGTACTGGAACCGTTCACGGACACGGTTCCAAGGACTCGGGCATTCGTGTCAAAAACGAGAGCCGCTGGTACCTCGCGCCGTTCCAACGATTCAATCCTTGGAAAAAACCTTGGCGACCTGAATTTGGTTTTTCGCGATGGGCTGGGATTTTGAGAATTCATCGGTGGGCTCCCACGAAATCGACAAAGCAGCCCTGAAATGGTACCATTCTGAACATCTTCCGCAAGCCAATTCTGTCACCCGCGCTTCTTCCGTGCGGCTGCGAGCATGGCTTCGGCTTCTTGGCGGGTGGTAGCGCTTTTCGATTCGCCGCGAAGCATGCTCGAAAGTTCCTCCACGCGCTCCTTTTCCTGCAACGAGGTGATCGCGGTCGTGGTCCGTTTTCCTTGGCGTGTTTTGCGAATGGTCCATTGATGTAGGGCATAGCTGGCGACCTGGGGGAGGTGGGTGACGCAGATGATCTGATGGGTTCGGCCCAAGCGCGCGAGCTTACTGCCAACGACATCACCGAGTCGGCCTCCGACATTGGCATCAATCTCATCGAAGATGAGGGTGCTGATCTCGTCATGGCCCGCCAGCACGGTTTTAAGGGCGAGCATGGTCCGCGATAGTTCGCCACCACTCGCCACCTTCCGCAAGGGCCGCGCCGGTTCACCCGCGTTCGCCGCCAAAAGGAACTCGAGCCGATCGAAACCATCATTTGGAACCTCGGCGGTGATTGGATCGTCTCCGGGTTCGATCGCGTCGAGTTGGGCTTCCAGGCGAGCGTCGGGCATGCCCAATTCGCTCAACTCCTTCTCGACCGCCTTGGCGAACTTTTTCGCCACCTTGCGGCGATTTTTCGCCATTTCCTCTCCCATTTGCCGCAGTTGTTTCCACGCCCGCATTAGTTCCGTTTCGAGTGTGCCACGATCCTCTTCTTGCGTTTGCAGTTCCTTTTCCTGCGTATCGAGCGTTTGCCGATAGGTAAGGATCCCGGCGATTGATCGGGCATATTTACTTTCAAGCCGTTTTAGTTTTTGCAGGCGAAGCTCGACTTCTTCGAGTCGAGCCGGATCAGCTTGGTTGTGTTCCGCCCAGGGTCTTAACATGCGAACCGCATCGGCGCAATCGTCGGCCAAGGTACGTAAGCGAGTCGCAATCTCCTTCAAGGAAGGATCGAGTTCGGCCCAGTCGTCCGCGTCGCGCTCGATCTTGCCGAGCACTTCGTAGAAGGCGCCGTCCTCGTCATATAAACGCGCGACCGCATGCTGCGCGAATTGTTGGACGGCCTGGGCGTTCGCGAGGATTTCTCGCTCCTTCGCGAGTTCGGCGAGTTCATTTGTCCGTGGATCCGCCTCGTCGATCTCTTCCTTTTCGAAGCGGATCATATTGAGTTCGCGCAGGCGTTGCTGCCGCTCCGCTTCCAGGTTGCGCAGGCGATGGCGTAGTTGGCGTACGAACTCCGCCAAGATGACGAATTTTCCACGTGTTTTGTTCAAATCGCCAAACGCATCGAGTTGTTCGAGTTGGTAGTCGGGCTGCAAAAGCGAATGGGTTTCCCTTTGGCCGTGCACATCGACGAGGAGTTCGCCGATTCGTTTGATCGTGGCCAATGTCGCTGGTTCGTCGTTGAGGTAGGCGGCGCTTCGGCCTTGGCGGTTGAGGCGTCGTTGCAGCAAGATCTCGTCGCTATCGAATTCCCGGTCCAAGATGGCGGCGATGCCCTGGCGTAGTTTGAGTTTGCTAACCACAAAACGACCGACCACGCGGAGTTCGTTGGTGCCTTCTCGGATCAGGTCGGCGGAGCCTCGATCGCCCAGAAGCAACCCCAAGGCCGTGAGAAGCAGCGTCTTGCCGGCACCGGTTTCGCCCGTCCAGGCACAGAAGCCGGCTTCGAGTTCGACACGAACGTCTTCGATGAGCGCTAAATTTTGAACTGAAAGTTCGCAGAGCATACACGGATCCGTCCGACCGATTTCATTTCAACGAGCGACTCCGAAACAGCGCTCGTTTACGTTTCGCGCTCACCTCGCGGGCTTCATCCGCGACCCGCCTGAACGGGGAAGCAAGGAACCATGAAGGATGAACCATGAACACGTGAAATCAATTCGTTTCGATTACCTTCATAATGGTTCATGGTTCATTGAGTTCGTTTTTCCTCTCTTGCCCGAGGATTTTTCAGGGTAGCAATGCCCATATGCCGAAATCCCGCTGCACGAACCGCCATGGTTCGAAACTGCTTCTCGCGTTCATGGGAAGAACGAACCCTCGCGTGAGTGACTTGATTCGTTTTTCCTGTTGGGTCGTTATAAACCGCGTGATGGGCAGGAGCGTTTCAACCGTTTTTTTCGCCTCAGATACCCATCGTAAAAGCAAAAAATCTTACGGCCTGGGGGGATCAGGCTGTTGACAAGTTTTTTTCTGGCATGGTACTCTGAAAGGATATGGTGGCGGAGGCATGTCTGTCAACGGCTCGAACCTTCACCCTGCGAGCCCCGGCCATTCGGCCGAGCGTCTGAACCGCACCTCACCAGGAGAACGTTTTCATGGCGACAACGCAAAGTCCGGGCGTATGGGGCATCGATATTGGCCAATGCGCTCTGAAAGCCCTGCGTTTAGAACAGCAGAAAGATGGAACGGTCACCGCGACGGCGTTCGAATATGTCGAACACCCGAAAATCCTGAGTCAACCCGATGCCGACCCCGACCAACTCACGCGTGAAGCCCTCGAGCAATTCCTTTCGCGCAACAACATTCGGGGCGACATGGTGGTCATCAGCGTGCCTGGCCAAAGCGGCCTCGCCCGTTTCGTGAAACTACCTCCAGTCCAAGAAAACAAAATCGCCGACATCGTCAAGTTCGAAGCAAAGCAGCAGATTCCCTTCCCGCTGGATGAGGTCGTTTGGGATTTCCAAAAGATCGGCTCTGGCATGGTGATGGAAGGGCTGGCGCTTGAAACCGAAATTGGCCTGTTCGCCATGAAACGCGACATGGTGAACCGCGCCCTCAACCAGTTCAAAGACGTCAACGTCGAAGTTCACTGCATTCAGATGGCGCCACTCGCCCTGTGTAATTTCGTCGCCTACGACCTTCTTGGGAAGGGGAATGGTCCTGCGGCGGAAGGCGAAGAAGCGGGCGGAAAATCGTGCGTTGTCGCACTCGACATCGGCACCGATAACTCCAACCTCGTCATCACCGACGGCGGCAAGGTGATTTGGCAGCGGCCCATTCCTTTGGGCGGTAACCACTTCACCCGCGTCCTCACCAAAGACATGAAGCTCACGTTCGCCAAGGCCGAGCACCTCAAACGCAATGCAGCCAAGTCGCCGGACCTCAAGAAAATCCTGGCTTCGCTCAAATCCGTGCTCAACGATTTCGTGGGCGAAGTGCAGCGTTCGCTTGGCTACTTCACCAACACCCACCGCGATGCAAGCATCGAGTACATGGTCGGCTTGGGGAACGGGTTTAAACTTCCTGGTTTGCAGAAATACTTGCAGGAAAAGCTGCAACTCGAAGTTCGCAAGATGGCGTCGTTGGAAAAAGTCGGTTCCGAAGCGATCAATACCTCTCCCAACTTCAATGAAAACGTGGGAAGTTTCGCGGTCGCTTATGGCCTGGCGCTGCAAGGTTTGAAGCAAGCACGCATCCACACCAATCTTTTGCCCCACGAAGTCCGAGTCGAGCGGATTGTACGCGGCAAAAAACCCTGGGCGGTTGCAGCGGCGTCAATCCTGATGATCGCCGTCGCCGGCATGGCCTACTCCGAAAGCGTACGGAAAAACGCGATCGGCGGTGAGGATATCGCCAAATCGATGAAAGGTGCCGAGGCGGTCCATGGCCAAGTCAGCAAAGCAAACTCCACGAAGACGGAATTCGACACCAAGATCACTGAAAGTGGCACGACCATCGAAAAATTGAGCGCGGGCGTGCCTCAGCGAAAGAATTGGCGTCAGCTTCACCAGTACATCAACTTGACCTTGCCCGTGCCCAACGGCGCTCGCCTCACACGCATGTCGTCTGCGGGGGAAGATGTTTTCAAGACATTGATGACGAAGGAGGCCCTTCAGGCGTATCAACTGCTCGAAGCGAAACGATTCAGCGACGGTAAGGACACGAAAGCCGCCAAAGACGCGGTCGCGCGGGACGAGTTCATCAAGAAACACCTCGTGCAGATCAACTTGGAGGGGATCAACGCACTTTTCACCGAGGATATTCCTGGCTTCTTGATCAACGCCTCACGAGATGCCAAGGCGCTTCCGGGGATGGATCAAGGCGAGCGGGATATCGTCGCGGAGATCATCGCCAAGAGCAAAGAAGGCAATGCCGATGCTGTCAAAGAGATGAAGGTACCTAAGCAAGGGTGGGTCGTGGAAATACGAGGATACACTTATCACGATCTCCAGATCGACTTCGTGAAAAGGACGATTCTCGAGAATTTAAAGGTCTATCCGGGCGGACGGAAGCCCGACCGCACCCCGATCACGCCGATTTCTGATGAGTTGAAGAAGAACGTCAAAGATCAAATCTCGTTTCTGTACATTCCGGTGAACGAGGTGGTGAAGGACCCGCAGCCGGGCCGATTCCTGATGATCGGATCGTCGAAGCTAAGATCGCTGGTTCGTGCTCCGGAGGCGGCGGGTGGCGGGTTCGGGCAACCTCCGGGAGGCGTGCCTCCTGGCGCGGAAAAAGGTGGTGGAGCGCCGCCAATGCCGATGGGCCCAGCGGGCGACCTTGCAGCTGCGGGTGTGGCTGGCAAAGCCTCACGCGATAGCTGGAGCCCGTTGGGGGATATTGCCGCGCAAGTGCTAGGTGGCGGCGGTGGTGGGTTTGGTGGCGGATTTGGCGGTGGTGCGCCTCCAGGGTTCGCGCCGCCGCAACCCGAAATGGGCCGATTTGGCGGGCCTCCTCCAGGGCCCATGGGTCCCATGGGGCCGGGCTTCCCACCGATTCCGGGAAACAACCAGAACCAGCCGACCTCAGCGACGCCGACGCAGCCTCGCACCGAGTTCATCATCATCTTCGTTTGGGCGGAACCTTTGCCCGTTCCCGTCGAAGAAGCTCCAAAATCATAAACCTTAGAAAATCGGTCTTGGCGCCGTTCATGAGTGACGGCGCCCCAATCTATCCTGTGGTCTTTCAACGCGAAGCGATGGTCCATGGAGACGTTCCATGAAACTCGATAAAGATGCCTTGATGAAGCACCATTTTTGGCTGCTGCTGATCGCGCCAGTGCTGTTGTTCCTCGTTTCGTTTTTCCTCCTCACGTCGGTGATTCCCGCGGGAACCAACGCCGAATTGCAGAAGATCATCGGGGAAATCAAGAAACTGGACGGAGTGAAAAACCCGCCATCGGTTGGTGAAATCGAGCTTGTTCAAGAAGCCTACGATATCACCCATAAGCTCGAAACCGTGGCATGGCGCGAAGCCTTCGCCACCCAGAATACCCTTTTCACTTGGGCGGACGCCTTCGAGGCGAGGCACCATTTCTCGGATGGCGAATTCGTCAATGAGGTCACCTTTGCGAAAACTCCCGAAGGCGAGCAGATGCCCAAAGAGGACACGGAACCGTTCGTGATGAATGGATTCCTCGTGGATGTCGTCGGCCCCACACTCACGTTCAAGGACTTGGCGGGGAAATCGCGCACCATGTATGCGACGCTCGATTTCACGTTCACCGATAAGCTTGGCGAAGCGGAAAAGACCAACCAGAAGCTCAATGTCTTGACCGTAAACAAAGATGCCTATCGCGGCAAATACGTGACCGTGAAGTACCAGAAAACCCGTTACTTCAATGAACTGCTTCGCGAAGATGAACGCCAAGACTTCCAGCGCTCTTACAAAGATCAGCTTCCACC
>WBZS01000615.1_pt1 | contig 40544 bp, 38 predicted proteins | sample 5204201 | NCBI WGS metagenome assembly WBZS01 (sample SAMN12344357, study PRJNA552823) | activated sludge metagenome | biome: Activated sludge suspended growth; feature: Nitrification reactor; material: Wastewater; isolation source: activated sludge from nitrification reactor of wastewater...
CGGGTGACAACATTGCAATGGACATTGAATTAATCACGCCGATTGCAATGGAGAAGGGCTTACGCTTCGCGATTCGGGAAGGTGGCCGCACCGTCGGTGCTGGTACCATCTCCGATATTATTGAATAGTTACTAAAATTTTACTGGTTAGCTTGTAGTTTGCGAAAAGCTGCAAGCGGACATTTTGCTGTTTGGGAGCAGTTGAAAAATGCCGAGAGATAACATCACGCTCGTTTGCGAAGAATGCAAAAATAAAAATTACATGACGACCAAGAATAAAAAGAAAACGACTGGTCGCTTGGAATTTAAGAAATTTTGCAATACGTGCCGCAAACACGTAAATCATAAAGAGACGAAATAAATCTATACAGGGGTATAGTGTCAACGGTTAGCACGACGGTCTCCAAAACCGTATGTCCGGGTTCGAATCCTGGTACCCCTGCCAAGTCATTAATTTTCGGGTACCCCAAACTCGAACTGAAAGTCTGAAATGTTTATCACAAGACTGAATCGCGGGAGGGATGCATGGCAATGTCAGTAGAAGAAACACAAAGCGAACTTCCCGTAACTGGGACGCCGCAAGGCCCCATTGAACGTTTGAAGGCTTATTACCATGACGTAAAGCTGGAGATGAAAAAAGTCTCGTGGCCTACGCGTCAAGAAGTTATTAATACGACCATTGTGGTCATCGTCGCTGTATTCTTTTTTGGCTTTTTCCTGTTTGGTACTGACATTGTGTTGTCGTATTTCATTCATGGGATCGAATGGTTAGCTAAGAAGATTTTTTAGCGAAGATTTTATTGCTTTGATTGCTATCAAGCGCAGCTCAGCAAGGATAGCTTGAGATTATGACTGAAACTATCACTCAGGCAGAAGAAAAGGTTGAAGCCAGAACGGAATGGTTCATTATCCATACTTATTCCGGCTATGAGCGTAAAGTGCGTGAAAGTTTGAATACTCGTATTCAGGCTTTTAGCATGGGTGATGAAGTTTTAGAGGTACTCATCCCGACAGAAACAGTTGTGGAAATGCGCGGTTCCAAGCGGGTCGAGAGTTCGCGGATGTTTTTTCCCGGCTATGTGCTGGTCAAAATTGTTACGAACGAGAAAGGCGAAATCTCTGACGCCGCCTGGCATTTAATTAAGAGCACGCCAAAAGTCACAAGCTTTGTGGGCGGGCAAAAGCCGACGCCGTTGACGCCGGAAGAAGTTGATCAGATTGTGCATCACGTTACAGTAGCGGCTGAAAAACCGAAGCCGAAATTTACTTTTTCACGTGGCGAGACTGTGCGGATTATGCACGGGCCGTTTACGAGTTTTACCGGTACTGTTGAGGAAGTGAATCTAGATAAGAGCATGCTCAAAGTAATGGTCACCATTTTCGGACGTGCGACGCCGGTTGAATTGGGATTTTTAGAAGTTGAGAAACTTACTTTCACGGAAGAAAGTTAATTTACAAAAAGTTCTTAGGTTATGGCAAAGAAAATTACAAGCTACATTAAGCTCCAAGTTTCCGCTGGAAAAGCGAATCCTGCGCCGCCAATTGGTACAGCGCTCGGCCCGCAAGGCGTGAACATTATGGAGTTTTGCAAACAGTTCAATGCGAAAACTGCCAACATGGGGGACATTAAAATCCCTGTGGTCATTACAGTTTACGCAGATCGCTCTTTTACTTTCATCACTAAAACGCCTCCCGCCGCTGATTTGCTGAAAAAAGCATTGAAGCTTGAAAAAGGCTCAGGAAAACCGAACCGCGAAAAAATCGGTACGGTTACTCGTGCACAAATCGAAGAAATTGCAAAAACCAAAATGCCTGATTTAAATACCAGCAATTTGGAGGCGGCGATCCGCACGATTGAAGGCACAGCGAAAAGCTTGGGGTTGGAAATTAAAGGATAGTTCTTCTTCTTCTCTTAAGAGGGAGTGACGGGACTCTTGTTTATAAGCCGTCCTTGTCACGTTAGGACCTGAAAGGAAATTCATGGCTGGAAAAAAATTTAAGGCTGCAGCCGCTCAGGTTGACAGCGACAAGTATTATTCCTTACCGGATGCGCTTGCGCTTGTTCAGAAAGTGGCATTTGCAAAATTCGACGAAACCATTGAATTAACAATGGTTTTGGGGGTTGATCCGCGCAAAGCAGATCAGAACGTGCGCGGCACAATCGTGTTACCGCATGGTCTTGGCAAGTCAAAACGCGTCGCGGTGTTAGCTTCTGGAGATAAGCAAAAAGAGGCCAAAGACGCTGGCGCGGATGAAGTTGGCGCTGAAGACTTGGTCGAAAAAATTAAAGGCGGATATTTGGATTTTGATGCGTTAATCGCAACGCCGGATATGATGAAACATGTTGGTATGCTGGGTAAAATCCTTGGCCCGCGTGGTTTGATGCCGAATCCCAAGACTGGCACTGTGACGATGGACGTTGCCACCGCAGTGAATGAGACCAAAGCTGGTAAAGTTGAATTTCGCGTTGATAAAACTGGCGTAATTCACGTTCCTGTCGGCAAGGTTTCTTTTGCGGCAGATAAATTGATTGATAACTCCAAGAGCTTGATTGACGCGGTGTTGAAGGCAAAGCCTTCCACATCTAAAGGAAAATACGTCAAAAAGGTAAACGTGGCTTCTACGATGGGGCCTGGAGTTTTAGTGGATGCCGCTTCGGTCGGTGCCTAAGACAGGATTTTTGATTTTTACTAGAGAGTAATCATGAAAACAAAAAAGCAAAAACAACAAGATATTGAAACGCTGAAAGGCGAATTCGCCAAAACACAGCATGCCTTTGTTGTCGCTTATCAAGGAATTTCGGTCGAAAAAGATTGGGAATTGCGTAAGCAAGCACGCGAAGCGAACTTTAGTTATCGTGTAGTAAAAAATACTTTGGCTGAATTAGCGGTTGAGGGCACTGCGCTGGAAAGTTTGAAAGAGCAGTTTGTTGGCCCAACCGCGATTGCCTACAACGATAGCGACCCAGTCAGCATTGCTAAAGTGTTGACCAAATTCGCTAAGGAAAATCCGAAATTTACTTTTAAAGCTGGCGTCGTCGAGGGGCGCGCAATTTCTGTGAAAGAAATTGATGCTGTTGCTTCAATGCCATCCAAGGAAGAATTGATCAGTCGCGTTATGTTCCTGATTAATTCTGGCGCACAGCGTACGGCTGTGGCCTTGAGCGGAGTTGCTCGCAACTTAGCCGTTGTGACTTCTGAGATCGCCAAACAAAAAGCTGCTTAACTTGAGGCTCGCAAAGGCTTCATTTTGAACTTTGAAATTTTTACGTGGTCGTCGGTGCGTGTCAGTGCACGACCCACACGCCCAGAATGATGCTGGAGTGATGCCCGCCATTATTCGCAAGCGCGCCGCACTTGTTTCGGCGCATGACCATTAACTTTTTCAGGCTTTTGGCCTGATTTAGATTGCGGAAAGAATATTATGTCTGAAAAATTGCAAGGAATCGTAGATCAAATCAAAGAGTTGACCCTCCTCGAAGCTTCCAGTCTCGTCAAAATGCTGGAAGAAACTTTCGGCGTTTCGGCAGCCGCCGCAGCGGTTGCCGCTGCACCTGCTGCTGCGGCAGCCGCTGCACCTGCTGCTGAAGAACAAACAGAATTCACAGTTGTGTTAGCTGGTGCCGGTGCTAACAAAATCAACGTTATCAAAGTCGTTCGTGAAATCACGGGCTTAGGCTTGAAAGAAGCTAAAGACTTGGTTGATGGCGCACCAAAGGCCGTTAAAGAAGGCGCATCGAAAGATGAAGCTGAAGAAATCAAAAAGAAACTTACCGAAGCTGGTGCTACAGTCGAAGTTAAGTAGCCATTTGAGTTTAGTGTTCGTTTGAGATAGTCTATTGGTTTACTGAGCATGAGACATTAAATGCTTAGCTCAGTAAACCAATGCTTGGCTTAACTTTAGGCACGGATTATCTCTGATACAAATCAAAGTCGCTGTCGTAAGTTGCCCCTCCATTGGCTCCGAGGGTTTTTGGGATTAATAAATTCAGTTACAATTTTGATTCAATAAGAATAACTGCATAAATCGCGGCTAGGGCAGAAATTTGCCTCTAGGCCGCCATTTGGCGTTTACGAATAATTTATTTTCAACGGGAATAACCGCAATGGCTAACAATGAAATGGTTGCTCTCCGCAGTGAGCGCAAAGCGCGTTACGATTTTTCAAAAATCCGCACCGCCGTCCGTATTCCAAACCTGATCGAAGTACAGCGGGAAAGTTATGATCGGTTTTTGCAAATGGATATGTTGCCGCCGGAGCGCGACAACACCGGATTGCAGGCAGTCTTCCGCTCGACCTTTCCGATTGCCGATTTCCGCGATGTTTCTTCGCTGGAATTCGTCGAATATCGGATTGGTAACTGGCAATGTAAATGTGGACAGTTACAAGGATTGCATCACTTGCGGTCAAATTGTAAGAGTTGTTCCGCAGTCATTAAGGTCAATCCGTTCTCTTCGGAAGACGTGATGTGCGGCGATTGCGGCACGTACAATAAAAACGTCGTTATTGTTTGCGACAACTGCGGTGAACCCGTGGGGTTGAAGCACAAATACGATGTGAACGAATGTCAGGAGCGCGGCATGACCTATTCGGTGCCGTTGCATGTGAAAATTCGTCTCACGGTCTGGGACAAAGATGAAGAGACGCATCACAAATCTATTCGTGACATCAAAGAAGAAGAAGTGTATTTCGGCGATCTACCCCTGATGACGGACAACGGTACGTTCATTATCAATGGAACAGAGCGCGTAATCGTTTCTCAGTTGCATCGCTCACCGGGCGTCTTTTTTGAACGTGCTGAAAATAATACGTTCTTCCTTGGCAAGGTGATTCCATATCGCGGTTCGTGGGTTGAGTTTGAATACGATGCAAAAAATCTTTTGTATGTTCGTATTGACCGCAAACGTAAATTCCTTGCAACGATTTTTCTGCGTGCTTTAGGGCTGAAAAGCGATGAAGAAATTTTGCGCGGTTTCTATCGCGTAGACACCATTAATGTCAACGGTGGCAAATTGCTTTGGCAAGTCAGTGACAAGAGCAAAAACCTTGTAGGCTTGCGCGTAGCGCATGAAGTCAAAGACAAAAAAGGCGAAGTACTCGTCAAAAGCGGTAAGAAAATTACCAATTCGGCTTACGAGGCGATGCTTGGTTCTATTGCCGAAATCGAAGTACAAACGCATGACCTCGAAGGTGCATTTGTCCTCAACGATTTGATTGACAATACTACAGGCGAGGTTTTGGCGGAAAGCAACACCGCTTTGACGCCAGAAACAATTGCGAAATTAGCCGAAGCGGGCATTGAATCCGTTGAAATTTTCTTCCCTGAAAAAGACGATGTTGGCCCGGTGATGAGCAACACAGTGCGCAAAGATACGATTAAAACGCACAATGAAGCGCTCATCGAAATTTATCGCAAAATGCGACCTGGCGATCCGCCTACGCTGGATACTTCAAAATCGTTGTTTGAAGGCATGTTCTTTGATCCGCGTCGTTTTGATTTTTCACGCGTTGGGCGCTTGAAATCGAATATCAAAATGGGACGCCCAGAGCGTGACCGTTTGGATGATTCACTGTTTTCGCCACAGGATTTCTTTGACGTAATTGATTACGTCCTGAAACTGAAACGCGTCAGCGGCGAAGTGAAATTGCCTGATGGTCGCACTATTTTTTACAGCGATGATGACATTGACCATTTGGGCAATCGTCGTGTCCGTGCCGTAGGCGAATTGCTCGAAAATCAATTCCGTCTCGGTTTGGTGCGAATGGAACGTGCCATCAAAGAAAAAATGTCCATTCATCAGGAAATGCAAACGGCTATGCCGCGCGACCTGATTAACGCGAAGCCTGTGATGGCTGCGGTGCGCGAATTTTTCGGCTCTTCGCAATTGTCACAGTTCATGGATCAAACCAATCCGCTTTCGGAAATCACTCACAAACGCCGCCTGTCGGCGCTTGGACCAGGTGGTTTGTCACGTGAGCGAGCAGGGTTTGAGGTCCGCGACGTACATCCAACGCACTACGGTCGTATCTGTCCGATTGAAACGCCTGAAGGTCCAAACATCGGCTTGATTTCTTCATTGTCGTGCTTTGCGCGCATCAACGAATTCGGCTTTATCGAATCGCCATACCGCAAAGTTGAAGGCGGTCGCGTCGTAGATTTTGTGTTAATTCATAATCCTGGCGACACGAATTTAAAAGCTGGCGATCACGTGCCGGAAGACGTGGTTGAAAAAGCCAATAAGAAAATTGGCGAAGGCCAAAAGCTTGCTGCGTTTGAACCATATCCCTTTTATTTGTCGGCGTGGGAAGAAGACAAATACATCATCGGTCAGGCCAACATTGAATTGGACAAAGATGGTTACCTGCAAGGCGAACGCGTAAACGCACGCCAAGCTGGTGAATTTATTTTGGCGACACGTGACGAGATTCAATACATGGACGTTTCGCCGAAGCAGCTTGTTTCGGTGGCTGCGTCTTTGATTCCGTTCCTTGAAAACGATGACGCGAACCGCGCGTTGATGGGATCGAACATGCAACGTCAAGCCGTTCCGTTGTTGCGTGCGCAAGCTCCGTACATCGGCACTGGAATGGAAAAAGTCACAGCGCAGGATTCCGGCGCTGTGGTGGTGGCTCGCCGCGATGGTATCGTGGACGTAGTTGACTCCGAACGCATCATCATCAAAGCCGATCATAATGTGGACGGCACGTTGTCGCGCGAAGTGACAGCGGACATTTATCCGCTGATCAAATTCAAACGCTCGAACCAAAACACCTGCATCAACCAAAAGCCAATCGTGCGCAAAGGTGATCGCGTAGTTAAAGGCGAAGTTATTGCCGACGGCCCGTGTACCGAAGGTGGTGAATTGGCGCTTGGTCGCAACGTGCTCGTAGCTTTCATGCCGTGGCGCGGTTACAACTTTGAAGACGCGATTTTGATCTCTGAAAAGATGGTCAAGAACGATTACTATACTTCAATTCACGTCGAAGAATTAGAAATCGAAGCGCGTGACACGAAACTTGGGCCGGAAGAAATCACCCGCGATATTCCGAACGTTGGCGAAGCCGCTCTGCGCGACCTCGACGAAAGCGGAATCATTCGCATCGGTGCTTACGTGAAGCCGGGTTCAATTTTGGTTGGTAAAGTTACGCCGAAGGGCGAAACGCAACTTACCGCAGAAGAAAAACTTCTTCGCGCAATCTTCGGTGAAAAAGCGGGCGATGTCCGCGACGCCTCCTTGAACTGTCCTCCAGGCATTGAAGGCACAGTCGTAGACGTAAAAGTCTTCACTCGCAAAGGGGCTGACAAAGACGCGCGCAGTATGGCGATTGAAAGCGCTGAGGAAGAAAAATTACTCAAGAACCTCAACGACGAAATTCGTATCTTACACGAAGAGCGCAACAAGCGTACCTACGAGTTGCTCGAAGGTCGTAAGCTTGAAGAAGACCTTGTTTACAAAAATAAAGTTTACGCTGAAAAAGGCACAAAGCTGACCCGCGATATTCTGGTGGACATCGAATTCGCGGCGCTCAAGAAAGTCGAAGTCGCAGGCAGCAAATCTGATGTGACGGCTGAGATTAAAGACCTTGAGCAACGTACCGAACGTCAAATCGCTATCCTTGAGCATTTGTTCAAAGACAAAGTGGACAAGCTGAAAAAAGGCGACGAATTGATGCCAGGCGTGATCAAAATGGTCAAAGTTTTCATCGCCATGAAACGCAAGCTTTCAGTTGGCGACAAGATGGCCGGACGTCACGGTAACAAGGGTGTTATCGCACGCATTTTGCCGGAAGAAGATATGCCGTACCTGCCCGATGGATCACCGGTTGAGATTGTTCTCAACCCGCTTGGTGTGCCTTCGCGTATGAACGTCGGTCAGATTCTGGAAACGCACTTAGGTTGGGCGGCAAATGTCCTCGGAATGAAATTCGCTACGCCAGTTTTTGACGGCGCGGCAGAAACCGAGATCAAGCGTTTCTTGCGTGAAGCAGATGCCAAATTGCAGAGCGAAGGCTTACCAGAAATGATTAATGAATCGGGTAAGACAACGCTTTGCGACGGTATGACGGGCGATCCGTTTGAGCAAAAAGTAACGGTTGGTTACATCTATATGCTCAAACTCTCGCACCTTGTTGACGACAAGATTCACGCGCGTTCGATTGGACCGTACAGCTTAATTACGCAACAGCCCCTCGGTGGTAAAGCGCAATTCGGCGGCCAGCGTTTCGGAGAAATGGAATGCTGGGCGTTGCAAGCTTACGGCGCGGCGCATACGTTGCAGGAACTGTTGACGGCGAAATCAGACGACGTCACCGGACGCTCTAAGATTTACGAAGCGATTGTCAAAGGCGAAACAGATTTTGAACCAGGCTTGCCTGAATCATTTAATGTGTTGATTCGTGAATTGCAATCCTTGTGTCTGGATGTCGAACTGCGCCAACGCGAAACACCAGAAGCGTAAGAGTTTTTACAAGCGCAATTTGTTAACTTTCTAACGGCTTACAGAGCATTTTGAAGAGGAAAGTCAAATGTACAGATTAACTGGGGAAAAAACGGTCACGCCTCAACTTGAAGCGATCCGCATTAGCCTCGCTTCGCCGGAAAAAATTCGTTCCTGGTCACACGGTCATGTCACCAAACCGGAAACGATCAACTATCGTACTTTCAAACCAGAACGCGATGGATTGTTCTGCGCGCGTATTTTCGGGCCTGTGACGGATTGGGAATGTTTGTGCGGCAAGTACAAACGCATGAAACATCGCGGCGTCGTTTGCGATAAGTGCGGCGTCGAAGTCACACAGGCAAAAGTCCGTCGGGAACGCATGGGACACATTGAATTAGCTAGCCCGTGTTCGCACGTCTGGTTTTTCAAAGGTTTGCCGTCGCGTATTGGTCACTTATTAGATATTCCGCTGCGTGAGCTGGAAAAAGTTTTGTACTTTGAAAGCTATATCGTAATCGCAGATGCGAAAGAGATCGAAGAACTCGGTTTACCGCTCAAAGAGCGCGAATTAATTGCCGATGATCGTTATCGCCAATTAAAGCAGGAATTCCCCGGTAAATTTACTGAGGAAGTCGCACGCATGGGCGCGGAAGCGATCAAGATTTTGCTCGCCAAAGCAGATATTCCTGAGCTTTCCGAAGAAATGCGCGAGCGCATGAAAACGGAAACCAGCCAGCAGAAAAAACTGAAGTACTCCAAGCGGCTGAAAGTTGTCGAATCCTTCCGCAAATCAGGTAATAAACCTGAATGGATGATTCTTGACGTGATTCCAGTGATTCCGCCTGAATTGCGTCCGCTTGTACCCTTGGATGGCGGACGTTTTGCGACTTCAGATTTGAACGATCTCTATCGTCGCGTTATCAACCGCAACAATCGTTTGTCGAAATTGATCGAACTCAAAGCTCCCGAAGTCATCGTGCGTAACGAAAAACGCATGTTGCAGGAAGCTGTTGACGCTTTGTTTGATAACGGTCGTCGTGGTCGCGTGCTGCGCGGCGTGAACAATCGTCCGCTCAAATCCTTATCCGATACGCTCAAAGGTAAACAAGGCCGCTTCCGTCAAAACCTGCTCGGTAAGCGCGTGGACTACTCTGGTCGTTCCGTAATCGTCGTCGGCCCCGAACTGAAATTACATCAGTGCGGTTTGCCAAAGAAAATGGCGCTCGAATTATTCAAGCCGTTTATTTATAACCGCCTTGAATCAGAAGGCCACGCTGCTACGATCAAACAAGCCAAAGAATTGGTCGAACGTCAGGAAGACGTTGTGTGGGATATTCTGGAAAAGGTCATTAAAGACCATCCAGTTTTGCTCAACCGCGCTCCAACGCTGCACCGCTTAGGTATTCAGGCATTTGAGCCAGTATTGGTCGAAGGTAAAGCTATCAAAATTCACCCGCTCGTCTGTACCGCATTCAACGCGGACTTCGACGGTGATCAGATGGCTGTGCATATTCCGCTTTCACCAGAAGCGCAAATCGAAGCGACTGTTTTGATGCGCGCTGATAACAATATTCTTTCCCCTGCTTCCGGTCAGCCTATTGCTGTTCCGACGCAAGACATTGTGCTTGGTTGTTATTATCTGACACGGGCTGCGGATGGCGCACCAGGCGAAGGTCGCGCGTTTTCAAATGCTGATGAAGTGATGCTTGCATTGGATGCTAAAGAAGTCACCACGCAAACACGCATCCGCTTGCGCTATACGGGCAAACTTATCAATCTGGAAAACGAACGCGATAATCAGGACATCATCAAAGCGACTCCGCAAGATGTCAAAAATCGCACAATCCAAACCACAGTTGGTCGCGTCATTATCAACGACCATTTACCTGAAGTAATGCCCTATATCAACGGCTTGCTGAAGAAAAAGGGTTTGGGAAGCCTCGTCAGTTATTGCTTCCTGCGCTTTGGTCACGCGACTACGGTGAAAATGCTCGACGAAGTGAAAGCGCTTGGTTTCACCTACGCCACAAAGGCCGGAATTTCTATCGGTATTGACGATATGGTCACGCCGCCAGAGAAAAAAGTCCTCGTTGCGAATGCTGAAGCGGAAGTTATCAAAGTCGAACAGCAGTATAAAGACGGTGTTATCACGAACGGCGAACGCTACAACAAAGTCGTAGCGATCTGGTCAGAAGTGACGGAAAAAGTTGCCGACGAAATGTTCAAGGAAATGTCCAAGCGCGAGAAAGAATCGAAATCATTGAATCCGATTCTCGTGATGGCTGATTCCGGTGCGCGCGGTAACCAACAGCAAATTCGTCAGCTCGCAGGTATGCGCGGGTTGATGGCGAAGCCGTCCGGCGAAATCATCGAAACGCCAATTCGTGCGAACTTCCGCGAAGGTTTGAACGTGTTGCAGTACTTCATCTCGACGCACGGCGCACGTAAAGGTTTGGCGGACACTGCGCTCAAGACAGCCGACTCAGGTTACCTGACTCGCCGTCTCGTTGACGTGGCGCAAGATGTCATCATTTCTGAAGACGATTGCGGCACGATCAAAGGTATTTGGGCGGAACCGATTATCGAGGCAGGTGACATTATCGAAGGCTTGCGCGAACGCATCATCGGTCGCGTGTCCTTGGTTGATGTTCTCGACCCGATCACCGGTCAGGTTCTTGCCGCCGCTGGCGAAGCCTTCACCGAAGATTTAGCGACGGAAATTCAAAACGCTGGTATCGAACGGTTGCGTATTCGCTCCGTGCTAACCTGCGAATCACGTCGCGGCTGCTGCGTGAAATGTTACGGACGCAATCTGGCGACCGGACAAACTGTGGATATGGGCGAAGCGGTGGGCGTCATTGCGGCGCAATCCATCGGTGAACCCGGCACGCAGTTAACAATGCGTACCTTCCACATCGGCGGTACTGCTTCGAGAATTTCAGAGCAATCTTCACACGAAGCGCGTGTCACAGGTACTGTCAAATATGACGACCTGAACACACTAATCAACCGCGAAGGCAAAATTGTAGCGATGAATCGCAACGGTTCTGTCGTCATCGTTGATGATCGCGGACGTGAAGTTGATCGTTACCCGATTGCATACGGTGCTGTCATCAATTTTGCTGACGGTGCGCGTTGCGAAGAAGGCGACAAGATTGCCGAATGGGATCCGTATTCGCGCGTAATCCTGACCGAAGTCGGCGGACACATTCATTGGAAAGACTTGATCGAAGGCGAAACCGTTCACGAAGATACGGACGAAACCACTGGTTTGTCACGTATGATCGTGATGGATTCAACCAACGAAAAACGCCAGCCACGCATTGAAATTCGTAACGATGCGGGTAAGGTGCTCAAGAATTATCCAATGCCAATCCGCGCGAATCTGATGGTTGGTCGTGATGACGTTGTTCAGGCGGGCGACATTATTGCGAAAACACCGCGTGAATCTGCTCGTACCAAAGACATCGTAGGTGGTCTCCCGCGCGTCGTTGAATTGTTTGAAGCACGCAAACCACGTGAAACCGCCGTGATGAGTGAAATTGATGGCGTCATCAAATTTGGCTCTATCACAAAAGGTTCACAAAAGGTCATCGCAGTTGGCGACAACGGCGAAGAGCGTGAATATTCAATTCCGCGTGGTACACACATCAACGTGCAGGAAGGCGACCGCGTTAAAGCTGGCGAACCGTTGATGGACGGCCCGCTCAATCCGCACGACATTTTAGCGGTGCAAGGTATGGAAGCCTTGCAACGTTATTTGGTCAACGCGATTCAGGAAGTGTACCGTTTACAAGGTGTGCATATTAACGATAAGCATATTGAAGTAATCGTGCGCCAAATGTTGCGTTGGGTACGGATCAAAGATGTGGGCGACACCGAATTCTTGCTTGAAGAACAGGTTGATCGTTTCCGCTTTGCGGACGAGAATGCGCGGGCTGAAGCTGCTGAAGGTCAAACTTCTACAGCAGATCCGTTATTGCTCGGAATCACCAAAGCTTCGCTCTCGACCGATTCATTTATTTCGGCTGCGTCGTTCCAGGAAACAACGCGTGTGTTGACGGAAGCCGCGATTTCAGGGCGCGTGGATTATCTGCGTGGCTTGAAGGAAAACGTCATCATGGGTCGTTTGATTCCAGCGGGAACCGGTATGGATTATTACCGCAACATCCGCGTAGCGCCCGACGAAACCGAAAGCGCGAACAAAGAAGAGGAAATCGAAGACACGCAAAGCTACCTCGAAGCAATGACCGCGATGGTTGGTTTGCGTCCGTCACCTGTGGCAGAACCTGAACCGGATTTTGTTGACGAAGAACCGATGGAAGAATCTTTTGATGATGAAGTCGTTGAACCGGAAGCCAATTTCGATGAAGAACCTGCTTTTGCAGAAGATGACGACGATTTCTAAACTTTAGAAATTTTCGCAAAAACATAAGCCGCAACGTGAAAACGTTGCGGCTTTTTCTTTGATAGGTCAGTACAACACCGCGAGAGCCGTAGCGATCTGGATTGTGTGCGAGAGCAACTCGCTACCGCTCGTCGCAATCCTACTAACGGCCATAGCTCATCCATTTCAAAAATAAATTTCAGCCCCGTGAGCGATTTGCTGACGAAATTTCGCATTAGTAAAAAGAGCGCGGCAATTATGTCCCCGCTCCATTTGATATATGCTTTTATTTCAACAAATGCGAAAATTGAATTCCCGTAACAGCCTTAACGCTACGGCGGCCAGTTCAGCACCAAAAAATATGACCACGCCCGCGACGCACGACATCACGCAGCTTTTGTTGCAATGGCGCAACGGTAATCAAGCAGCACTTGAACAATTGACGCCGCTTGTTTATGCCGAATTGCGTCGCCTTGCCGCGCGTTATTTACGCCGCGAACGTCAGGGGCATTCGTTGCAAGCAACTGCGCTCGTTCACGAAGCCTATTTGCATTTGATCGGGCAACAAAATATTGATTGGCAAAATCGCGCTCATTTCATTGGCGTAGCGGCGCGGCTTATGCGGCAAATTTTAGTAGATCACGCTCGCGCTCACGCCACCGCCAAACGCGGCAAAGGCGCAGAAAATTTACCGCTCGACGAAGCCCAAGCCGCTGCGCAAATCACTACGCCCGATGTGTTAGCACTTGATGAAGCCTTGCACGCTTTAGCGAAATTCGACGAACGCAAAAGCCGCATGATTGAACTGCGCTATTTTGGCGGTTTGGAAATGGAAGAAATCGCCGAAGTAACCAGTTTGTCCATCGCCACCATTCGCCGTGATCTACGCATGGCCGAAGCGTGGCTCGGCAGACAACTGCAAAAATAACCCTGGGAGCGCACGCGGCCCGCGTGCTGAGGCTAATGGAAGAAATCTTTTCAGCAGTTAACTTGCTCCGCTAACCTCAGCACGCGAGCCGCGTGCGCTCCCAGAAATACTTGCTGCGTTAATCTCAGCACGCGGGTCGCGTGCGCTCCCAGAGGAGGGGAATATGGGAAATGAATGGAAAAAGCGGTTGGTGGTTGCTAAAGAAAAGGCTCAGCAATTAGGTTTGGGGGCTTGGCATTCGCGGGGATATTTGCCGCATTTTTCAGGGGACGCTGTCACGCAACTTGTGACGTATCGTTTAGTTGATTCTATGCCGCAAGAAGTTTTAGCGCGCTGGAGCGAAGAGTTGAAGCACTTGCCGCCGACGGAATTTGATTTAGAAAAACGTAAGCGCATTGACGCTTATTTGGATCAAGGCTATGGGAATTGCTATTTGAAAGATGAGCGCATTGCTGCGCTTGTGCAGGAGAATTTATTGTTTGCTGATAATGGTCGTTACAGGCTGTATGCGTGGTGCATTATGCCGAATCACGTCCATGTATTATTTACTCCAAGTACGAGTCAGGAGCTTGGCAAAATAGTTCATAGCTGGAAATCTTATACTGCCCACGAATGTAATAAACTTCTTAACCGCACCGGAGAATTTTGGCAAAAGGAAATGTATGATCGTTATATTCGGGATGAAAAACATTTTGCTACAGCTATCCGCTACATCGAAAATAACCCCGTCAAAGCAGGCTTATGTGCATCTCCAGAAGATTGGCTCTGGAGTAGCGCTGGGAGCGCACGCGACCCGCGTGCTGAGGTTAGCGGAGCAAATCCCCTATGATGAAAGTTTCCCCTCCATTAGCCTCAGCACGCGGGCCGCGTGCGCTCCCAGGTGTAATGACCTTTTCCTTAGCAATTGACTCACTTTACTGCAAAAATATAGATCGCCGATTTTTCATCTTCAGGCATAAAATACGCCCGCAATCCGTGTTCAGTTGATTCCATCCAAAATGGATTTTGTGTCATTGGCAACCCCTCTTTCGTCCACAATGGCAAAGGAATCTGGTGTATCGGTTGATCTCTGAAAAGATCAATTAATTCAATCCCACCGAGACTGAATTTTTGGTCTTTAAAATTACTCAGCCCGCCGCACAACATTTGATTGTTGCCAAGAAATTTGCAGTCCTGATAATCAATATAAAATGACGGATTTCGCACGCGTAATTTTGCGGGCGGCGTATTTGCATTTGTCACGCGTAAGTTTTTATCGAGCGTCCAGCGATAGAAATTGCGTGAACCCCAACTCACGCCGTGCAAGCTGTGATTTTCGGTATTGTGAACGATGCCTCCGATGTGATCGTTGTAGCGGAACACTTTGGTGGCTTTCATTGTTTTCGGGTCTACGCGATAGATGATGGAGCGGCTGATGGGGCGGTATTCGGCTACGGGAACCCAGATAAATTTGCCGTCAAAATCAATGCCGCCGGGATGGTAAATTGTGCCTTCACCAAGCGGTAAATCCGCGAGCAAATTTCCTTTGTTGTCAAACTTGAAAAGATGCCCGATGCCTGCGCCAGTGCCACGATCAAAGCCTTGTTGAACTTGTGCGTAACGCTCTGGCGGTTGTTTTACTTCAACGGAGGAGACATAAAATTCTTCGCCAATTTTCACCATTCCTTGTGGATGAAATGTATTGAAATTGATCGGCAGCGACGCCACCAATTGCCACTTTGAATCGCGGGTTAATTGCTTAAATCTTTCGCTGATGAGTTGCGGTTGCTTGAATGGTTGCGCTAAGGCGAAGCTGCTGATCACAAGAGTTACAAAAAGTCCGATTATTAATTTTGTGTTGACCATGATTTTTTCCGCTCGCACGACACTTGTTATTGTAGTGTTCCAAGTTATATCTTCCAACTTATGAATGAGAAAACAATTTTCCTAGATCGAGATGGCGTAATTAATCGCAAAATTGATGACGATTATGTGAAGTCCTGGGATGAATTTGAATTCCTGCCGAATGCCAAAGAAGCCCTGAAAATATTGACCGAAAATGATTTTCGTTTGATTGTCGTGACAAATCAACGCGGGATTGCGCGCGGCTGGATGACGGAAGTGGATTTGCACGAAGTTCACACGCGAATGTTGTCAGAACTGAAAAACTACGGCGCAGAAATCGCGGGGATATTTCATTGCCCGCACGATAAAGATCAATGTGATTGTCGCAAGCCGTTGACCGGGTTATTTTTGCAGGCGCAACAAAAATTCCCCGCAATAGATTTTACGAAAGCGATAATGGTCGGTGATTCTTCGTCCGATATTGAAGCAGGAAATGCGCTTGGTTGTCGTACGATTTTTGTGAATGATGAACGGGCGATTGCGGAATTTCAGCCTCCGCCACAAGCTAAATATTTAGGCGCGGAAACCTCGTTATATGAGGCTGTCCAAAAAATAATCCTCAAACTTACTGACTGAAATTTTTCTTTATCATTTCATTGAGTGTGACTGCGCGGCTGGCATCCAGAAAACTTAGCGAAGTCGAAGTCGAAGCCGCTTTGTTACGGTCTCCTTTGGCAACATACGTCAGTCCCAAATAGTACATCGTCAAAGCATCTTTTTCGTTTTGTTGCAGCAGTCGTTTGAAAATCACTACTGCTTCATCGTGATTTTTCAGTTGGTAATGGGCGTAGCCTAATTCGCGTTGCGCGTTAACGTGGTCAGCTTGCAGCGAGAGCACTTTTTGCAGCGGAGCCAGCGCTGCCTGATATTGTCCTAAATCGCTGAGACACCAGCCGAGCCGATAGAGTGGATTGAGCGAATCTGGTTTGAATTTTAATCCCAACGCATAATATTTAACCGCTTCGTCGTATTGTTTTGTATTGCCAAAATACACGTCAGCCAAGCCAAAATAGGCCAGTGCATAATCATTTTTCAGAACAATTGCCTGCTTAAAATTAGCGATTGCTGCTTGATTTTGTTTGAGTTTGAATTGCGCGAAGCCCAATTCATAATGTGCAAACGCGGGCATATTTACTTTTTGCTCCAACGCTTTTTGCAAATAGGGAATGGCTGCTTCATATTCTTCCAGATCATTCAAAATCCAACCTACGTTGTAATTTACATTCGCCTGATCCGGTTTTAATTCCAGTGCTTTTTTATAAGGGGCGAGCGCGCTTTTATATGAGTGCGCCAAATAAAAATAGGTGTCGCCCAAACTGCGATACGCCATTTCGTAATCAGGTTTCAGCGCGACAGCTTGCAGGTAATTTGAGATTGCTTCCTGCGGTTTGTTGAGTTTGTAAAAAGCGAAGCCCAATTCGTTGTACAGCATCGGTGAATCGGGCTTGATGCGAATTCCTTGCTGCAAGATTTCTACGGCGGATTGAAATTGTTCCAGTTCGTTGTAAGTCCAACCGATTTCTTCGTAAAGCTCAGGCATTGTCGGGTCAGCCAGAATACCATTCTTGAACGCCGCCGCCGCTTCTATAAATTCCTTTTCTGCCGCGAGTTCTAAGCCATTATTCAGTGCTTCTTCCGCGATTTTCCGTTGCGCCGCAGCCTTCTTTTTCAGCGCAGCAGAGGAAAGTGATTTTTCATGTTGCGCGGCTGCCGAACCGCAAAATACGAGAAAAATAAGCACGTAACAATAAATCGAAGTTTTAAAAAGCATACGTATACGAATCCATTCTGAGGAAACAGTCGTAGTAAAAATTAGTGATTGTAAGCGGCAGAACGTGTGGCTGTTTGAGGGAACTGATTCGTGAGGGAACGAATCAAAGTAACCGGGCTGGCGCGCATCTTACCATGACCCGAAAAATATTCGGAGCAAATTATGAAATCCAAAACAGTTGAACTTGGTGGTTCCAGCGCATTACAAACAAAAGTTTCCGGCAGGTTGCAACTGATAATAATTGCAGCGTTGATCGCCTTTTTGTTGTGGCTAGGCTTCGATTTGTTGAGTGCACGAAACACCAGTTTGCGCGAATTCGATGCCCGCGAAGTTGCCCGTTTGGAAACAGACATGTGGCGTTCATATTACGATAAAGAACGCGTGAAATTATTTGGTGAATTGGCGGAATTGTTGCGCCACCAATATAGATTGCCTCTGGTCAAATCAAATTTCGTAGCGTTTCAGGCGGCAAAGGCTGCGTTCGTTTTCAAAAACGGTCACGAGCGCTCTGATTACGAAAAGGCGTTGCCGAATTTGGTGAAGTATTACAGTGCGATTCAGGCCGTCAGTGACATTAAATTCGATGTCGAGCAGGTCGCCAAATTAGAGCTGGAATGGTGGATTATTCACCGCGAACGCGATAAATATTCGCGCGCCGATTTGGATCGCTCATTAGCTGAATTGCCCGCTGCCATTTATCGAATGCCCGTAGAGAAATTTCAAGAACACGCGAAATTACGCGCCGAAGCGATGTTGATCCGCGACAAAAAAGCCGAACAAGATGGCGTCTCAGCAGAGGATTGGAAAAAGATTGATGACTTGTTACAGGCTTCGTGGCACTCACTACACAAAGCAGTCCAGTGAGTCTATGGAGTCTACCAAGTCTAGGAAAGTTGATGAAAGTTTTGTAGAGTGCGGGTGAGCTTTGTTGAAAATATTCAAGACTCTACAGGCTTACTTTATGGGCATTTATTCGCACTATATTTTTCCGCGCATGCTGGATTGGGCATTAGGTAGTCCTGAAGCCAACGAGCAACGGCAACTTACGCTCGCGCCTGCACATGGGAATGTGCTGGAAATTGGTTTTGGGACGGGGTTGAATTTGCGTTATTACCCCGCCGCAGTCACTAAGATTCTGGCGCTTGATTCCGAAAATTTTCGCCCTGAATTAGTGCAGCAACGAATTGCGAAAACGAAAATTCCTGTCGAACAATCACAGCTTGATGCAGGCGGAAAATTGCCGTTTGCGGAGGCGAGTTTTGATACTGTAATTTCGACTTGGACGCTGTGTTCGATTGCCAATGTTGACGCCGCTTTGGCGGAAGTGAAGCGCGTCCTGAAACCTGATGGAGAATTTTTATTTTGTGAACACGGGCGCAGCGATGACGCGAAAACTGCGCATTGGCAGGATCGTTTGAATCCGCTCCAGAAAATTGTTGGTTGCGGATGCAATATGAATCGGGTGATTGATTCGTTGATAAAAAAGGCGGGCTTTGAAATTACTAAGTTAGATCGTTTTTTGATGCCGAATGCGCCACGCGTTTTGTCGGAAATGTATCGCGGGATAGCTAGGAAGAATTGACCACAGAGTGCACGGAGAACACGGAGTTTTCAGACAGGATTTATAGGATGAACAGGATTGATTTTTTATCCATTGAATCCTGTAACTTTGTAAATCCTGTCTGCTTCTTCTCCGTGCACTCTGCGTGTTCTGTGGTTGTTTTTACTTCTGATATGGCGCAACAAATCGGATGAATGTTAGCTCCGCGAGTTTCGATAATTTTGCGACTGCAATTTTACCGATGATGAGTTTTGAGCCGCTTGGATCGGACGTTACCTCAAAACCAAGCTGTTTGAGTTTTTGCACATTAGCTTCGGTTTTATCCAGCAACCAGATTTGAATGTCCGCCTTGCCATCACTAACGAAATTCACGCTCTGGCCTTGCATTGCCGTGAGGATTTGCGGATGCATAATCGTGGAAAGATCGCGCTTGAATTCTTCTTTTCGCACCACATCTTTTTCCCTGACAGCTTCAGCGGTCTTGGGGGCTGGCGATGGAAAAGGTTTGGGCGGAGGCGGAGGATAATACGCTCCTCCACGAGCCACTTTGTCTGCAGTGGTTGGCATACTTCTAGGGATCACGGCTTGTGCTGCAATTCCGGGTGCATACGCGATGTTGCCAGACATTTTGCGTTTCTCTACCTCACGTTCGCTGCTAAACACGCCTTCATAACTCACGCCTTCCGGCATTTCGACAGGCACTTCGACGCGACGCGGCGTAGTTCCATCCGTGATGATTTTTTCTTCGACCGCTACGAATGAAGTGTATTGTGTCATCAAGCGATATTTCAGGCCGAGTTCCGTGATTGACGCTTGTAAATCCAACCGCTCGCCGTTGTTCGGGTCTTGCATCATCAAATCATCAATTTTTGTTCGTGCCCAGAGCGTTGCTAAAACATCATGCTGAGGCTGCACGGCAGGGAAATCAACGTTAATTTCACGCGTCAAAATTTGTCCGGCTTGTTTGCCGCGAATGCGAATTGTGCCGCGACCGCTGCCAGCATATTTACCCGTCAAAACTAACGGCTTCGCGCTGAACAAATCGGGAATTTGTTTGGGATAAACATCAGCAACCTGCAATCCGCCCCAATCAATTTGGATGTCAGTTAACAGCGGATTTTGCACGCGTTCGTGAAAGCGTTTGGCGGCTTTCGACCCGTCATCATTGAGCGCGACATATTCGACTTCGCCGCGACCAGCTTGCGCCATTTTGTCGAGTAAGAAACGATTCACGGACGAGCCGATGCCGAAGCTGAAAATTCTTGCGTTCGGATGCTGTTTGATTTCGGAAATAATTTCGCCCTCGTTGCCGATGTAACCGTCCGTCATAAAGCAGACCACGCGAATGTGTTCTTGCGAATCAGTGGGAGCGAGCGCCGCGCGAATCGCTTTCATCATTTCTGTTCCGCCGCCGCCGCGCCGATCTGCCAAGAAATTTTGCGCGAGGCGTAAATTTTCAGACGTAGCGGAAACCGGACGCGGAAACAAAATGTGCGTGTCGCCTGCGAATGTAATTAAATTAAACGTGTCGCGCGGATTCAGCCCGTCAATCGCGTGCTTCATCGCTTCTTTGGCTTTTTCAATCGGGAAGCCGGACATTGATCCCGACGTATCCAGCACGAAGACTAATTCTTTCGGAATAATTTGATCGTTGGTCGGGCGATCTGGCGGTTGAATCATCACTTGAAAAAATCCACCGTTCCCGCCGTTATGCGTGAAAATCGCATCGCTGATTTTTTTGCCCGCTACGTCATATTTCAAAATGAAATCTTTGTTGGGCAGGGAATTTTGATTACGCAATTTCACGACCGCTTTGTTATTGCCGTTGCGTGAAATTTCTACTTCGTGGGTTTTAGAAATTAAATTTTCAATCGGCACGCCTGCATCAAGCGCGACTTCGACAGAAATATCATGGCCTGCGCGTGTGCCGGGTTTGGCTACGTTGGGCGTAATGCGTGAAGCATCGGGCACTTGGTCTGTATCATTCGCCCAGCCACCTGCTTGTTTGCTGACAGCGTTGCCGGGAATGTAGCGCGGGCCAACAACCATCGGGAACATAAATTCATAATTGCCGTCTTCGTATTTCAACGTTTCGACGTAACTAATCACAATTTTTATTTTTTCGCCGGGCATAATATTCGTCACGGATTGCGTGAAAATATTTGGGCGTTCCTGATCAAGCAGGGAAGCTACGTTGCCGTTGCGCCGCGCGTTTTCATAGATTTGTTTTGCTTCTTCCCGCCGCGCAATTTTGCCTTTTACGGTGCGTCCGCCCACGAGCATCGTCATGTTGTCTACGGCAGAATTTTGCGGAAGCGGAAAGGTGTAAATAGCTTCGATTTTTTGGTCGGAAGGATTTTCAAATTCTTGTGTGACTGTAGCGCGCACTAGAAATCCGCTAATGTCGGCTTTGACATCGGTATGCTTGAGCGGACACATTCCGCTTGGCTTTCCTTCTTTGTCAAAAATTGTAAGTTCGCCTTGTGTAGAATCCGTTGGCAGGTCTTTGATAATTGCGGATTGGACACCGCGACTTGGTTTACGTTGCGTGATTTTTGCTAAGCCGATGAGGGCGGCTAAAGACAAAGTAAGAGTTGCGGCACAAAAAATCAAGAGCTTTCGCTGCATAAAATCCTCCGAGAAATAGTAGTTGTCGGGAGCTGAGCGACAGTGACAATTTCGCTGTCAGAACTAGAACGGAGGGGCGGAAATTTCTTGCAGAATATTTTTGAAAAAAATATTACCGCAGAGGACGCAGAGAGCGTAGAGAAAAGAAAGTGAAAGAGCAGAGAGTACAACCTTCAGTTTGATTTTACAGTGGCGAGACGTAATACCTGGCTGAAGCTTGTATTTCTTGCTATTTAATAACTCTGTGTCTTTTACGCCTCTGCGGTTAATCTTCCTCCAAATTTGCGCCAACAGCTTTATTCATCTATTCTTACGTTTACTGGTTATAGCCTTCAGCAAAAAAATGCAGGCAGTGAAATTCCGCGCTACACGAAAAATTTGCAGAAAGGATTTTTTGAGGAATGAAGTGGGGCAAGACTTTGTCTTCGGTGATCTTTACATTTTTATTTTTTGTAATGGGAATAGTGGCCGCGAACAATCGCGCACCAGAATTTGAATTGAAAGATCAGTATGGGAATGCGGAAGCTTATCGGTTTCCGACTGCGAAAGTGAATGTGCTGATTTTTGGGGATCGCAAAGGCTCCGGTCAAATCGAAGGCTGGGTGCGACCATTGTACGATCATTATCAAGATCGCATCAATATTAAGGGTATCGCGGCGTTGTCGTCTGTGCCTTCTATCGCACGCGGAATGGTGACGCGCATTTTTAAATCGCAGGTGAAATATCCGGTGTTGCTGGATTGGTCGGGCGATGTGACAAAAAGTTATGGTTACGAATCAGGCAAGGCCAATGTGTTTGTTGTTAGTCAGCGCGGAGAAATTCTGGCGCGACTCAATGGCGCAGCAAGTCAGGCCGGTTTGGAACAAGTGCAAGGACAAATCAATAAATTGTTAGGCGGCGCGCAAACGCCTGCTGCAAAGCCTGTGACGACAAGTCCGGCTCCGGCAAAAAAAGCGCGGAAGAAGTAAGCAAAAATGTTAGAGACGACAGAAACAAAAAGCGTAGCAGAAGCTCCCAAACGATTGCCTACGATTGCAATCATCGGGCGTCCGAACGTAGGAAAATCTACGCTCTTTAATCGCATCATCGGGACGCGCCGTTCGATTGTCGGCGATTTGCCCGGCATCACGCGGGATCGTATTTATGGACAAGGTCAATGGGAAGAACGTGGCTTTCAGCTCGTAGACACAGGCGGAATCGTGCCGGATGACGAAGCCGTGATCCCCTCGCATATTTTCAAGCAAGCGCGCGCCGCAATTGATGAGGCGTTGTTATTATTATTTGTGGTGGACGTGCGCGCAGGAATTTCTCCGCTGGATGAAGAGATTGCAAAAACGCTGCGCAAGCTGAACAAGCCGGTTTTTGTCGTTGCCAATAAAGCTGAAACTCCAAAAACTGCGAACGAAGCAGGTGAATTTCATCGTTTCGGATACGACAAAGTTTTTCCGGTTTCGGCGGAACATGGTTTAGGCATCGGCGATTTGATGGATGCGGCGATGGAAATTTTGCCCGAAGTCGCGCCGCCGCCGAAACAACAAGTCGAAATTAATGTTGCTATTATTGGGCGCCCGAACGTAGGCAAATCTTCGCTCGTGAATAAATTGCTGGGCGAAGAACGCGTGATTGTTTCGGAGATTGCGGGTACTACGCGAGATGCTGTTGACAGTTTAGTTAAGCCTGACAAGGAAGGTTTGTTGCCGCTGCGCATCATTGATACGGCAGGCATTCGCCGCAAAGGCAAAACTGAATTGATGGAAGAAAAAATGTCCGTCGTGATGGCGCGCAAACACATCGAACGCGCCGATGTAGCGTTGTTGTTGATTGATGCGGTCGAAGGCGTCACGCACTCTGACGCAACGATTGCCAGCTACGCGCACGATGCGGGAACTTCGATTATTCTGGTTGTGAACAAGTGGGATTTGATCGAAAAGGACACGTACACGGTCAAAACGTACGAAGAAAAAATCCGTAATCAAATGAAATTTCTGGATTACGCGCCGATCATTTTTCTTTCCGCAAAATCCGGTCAGCGCGTCCACAAATTGCACGAATTGATTGCGCAGGCGAACGAAGCCCGCAACCGCAGAGTTTCGACTGGACAACTGAATCAGTTTTACCGCGAACATTTGGAACAGCCAAAAGCGACTACTGGAAAATCACGGCTGAAAGTTTTTTACTTAACACAAGCTTCGGTCGCGCCGCCAACGTTTGTGCTGTTCACCAATACGCGCGATGGCTCCAAATTGCACTTTTCGTACGAGCGCTATTTGATTAATCGGTTGCGCGAAACGTTTGATTTTTACGGCACGCCAATTCGCATTCAGCAACGCGGACGGCGCTGAAACAACAAAGCCCCTGAATTCGTTTCTTCCCTTATGGAAGATTTTTCGGAACTTACTTCAATCTCACAAACTGCGCCCGCAACCTTTCATCCGCTCGACGCACGTGTTATTACGCTTTGGCGCTGGGTGGAATGGGTTACGCTTATTTGCGTAATGTTACCGATATTGATTGGCGTAATCGTGGGTGGACTTTATAAGCCTTCGCTGCGATACGAAATGATTGCAGGTTGGCTGGCAATCACAGTGGTTTGGATTTGGCATAGCTTTTGGTATCCCGCGCGTCGGTATCGGGCTTGGGGGTATCGCGTAGCCGCGCAGGTTTTGGAAACGCGCAGCGGGCGATTATTTCAAGTCACGCGTTTGTTACCGCTCAATCGCCTCCAGCACGTGGATTTACAGCAAGGCCCGTTCGAGCGTTCATTAGGTTTAGCGCGCTTGATTTTGCACACGGCTGGTTCGCACGAAGCAAGTATTTCTGTGCTGGGACTTGCCCACGTTGATGCCGTGCGATTGCGCGATCATCTGGTTTCGCGGGGAGGTACAGATGTCAACTGAATCTCCGATTTCTCCACCTGTGCAAAAATCTTCAATTACCGAAACTTTTCTCGAAGGCCGATTGCATCCATTAACTTTGGTTTTGGGATTGATTGGTTCATTGCGAAAATTGATTATTCCTTCGATTCCAATTTTGATTATCGGCAATAAAATGCGGTGGGGCGGAATCGGATTGATTGGTTTGATGTTGATTGGCACGGTGGTGACTTTACTGCTACGCTATTTCTCTTTTCGCTACCGCATTCAAGGCCGCGATCTGGTCACAAGCGAAGGTATCATCGGACGCAAAGAACGCCACATTCCATTGGAGCAAATTCACGAAATCCGCATTGAACAAAATATTTTGCAACGCGTCTTTGATGTAGTCGAAGCCGTAGTCGAAACGGCAGGCGGAGAAGGCGCAGAAGCAAAATTGGCAGTGCTCTCGCGTACCGATGCCGAGAACTTGCGCAGCGCCGTTGCTACGCGCTCAGCCGCCTCGAAAAATCCTCTTGTCACACAATCAGAAATTGCGCCGAGCCAAACAGCAACAATTATTCGTCAACTCGGCCTCCGCGATTTGATTTTGCACGGCTTGACTTCAAATCACTTGTTATCCGCGCTGGCGATTTTTGGCGCTTTGTGGGCCTTTGCGAATGAAGTCTTGCCAAATTCTGTTTTCAAGATACTCAGTCAATACTTAAAGATTGCAGCGGGTGAAATGGTGCATCAAGGTTTGCGCGGCGCAATGTTGATCGCGGGGGCTGCGTTTATTGTTGCAATGACTGTCGGGCTATTGGTTTCGGTAGTTGGTTCAGTTGCGCTGTTTTTTGATTACACCTTGTCACGGCGCGCGGGCGAATTGTATCGGCGCTATGGTTTGCTGACGCGACGCGCGAGTAGTGTTCCGCAACGGCGTATTCAAGTACTGAAAATTGAAGAAACGATGATGCGCCGTTGGTTTGGCTTGGCGACGATTCGGGCGGATATTTCTGGCAGCAAAAAAGAACATGAAGACGATAACAAAGGCCGCGATGTAATGTTGCCGATTGTTTTGCGCGACGAATTGCCAGTTTTATTACCAGAATTTTTCCCACAACTGATTCATGATGAGGCTGAATGGAAAAATGTCTCGCCGCTTGCTATTCGTCGCCATACAGTTGTGAGCACAGTCTTAATATTGTTGGTGGTTGTTGGGATTTTTGTCGCTACAAAAAGCTTTCTTTCGTTCCTGTTGGTATTACTGATTCCGCTCGTGTATTGGCTGAATGTAAAAAGCTATCGTGAATTTGGCTACGCGCTTGGAACGCAATTTTTTCGCACGCGCAAAGGTTGGCTGGGGAGGGCACTGCATATTGTTCCGTTGGAAAAAAGTCAGGTGATCGTCGTGCGGCAATCGCCTTTTGATCGGCGGCATGGTTTGGCTTCGCTTAGCATTGATACGGCAGGGCAAAGTTATGCCGGTGGTAGCCCTCGGATTGGAAATTTACCAATTGATGAAGCTTTACACGTGGCGCGCACGTTAGCGCAAAAGGCCGCACAAGCAGGGCCGGAATTTTAAGACAAAAATTTTTCTTGAATCTTGCGCAGCGCTATGGTTTGATTTGCTTTACAAGCAAATTCGCAATTTTCTTCGCCCCGCACTTGAGTACTCAGCACTCAGAAAAAAACAATCTAATTTGAGGTATATGATGAAAAAAATTATCGTTTGGTGTTTATTGTGTTCGTTCGTTTTTCAAGCGACTGCCTTGGCCGGACTAGGAAGTAAAAAAGCTGCCTATCAAGGCGGCACGACGAAAGATAGAGATTTTTCTGGCGCAAAAGATGCTGTCGAAGGAACGCTCAATATTGATGACGAGAAGGACTTGAAGTTTGACTATGAGTTGAATAAAGCGAAAAAGACATATGCAATTCCTTATAACCAAATCATTGATGTTGAATACGGGCAAAAAGCGGGGCGCCGCGTAGGTGCTGCGGTTGCAACAGCACTTTTGATTAGTCCTGTTGGATTATTTTTGCTTTTCTCCAAAAAGCGCAAACATTTTGTTACGATTGGATACAAAGATGGCGATGGCAAAGAACAAGTCGCTGTTTTTGAGCTAGGCAAAGATATTGTGCGGACTACGCTCCCGGTTTTGGAAGCGCGCTCCGGCAAGAAAATTCAGTATCAAGACGAAGAGGCTAAAAAAGCCAGCAAAGGATAAAAACAATTGTCAGTTATTGCCCCATCATTATTTTTTCAAGTCCTCAAATCCGACCCGCAATCACAGGCTCGCACAGGCGTTATCAAAACCGCGCACAGCGAAATTGAAACGCCTGTTTTTATGCCTGTCGGCACGCGCGGCACTGTCAAAGCCCTGACGCAGGAAATGCTGGAAACGCTCGACGCGCGGATTATTCTTGGCAACACCTATCATTTATTCTTACGCCCTGGTCATCAGCTCATAGCCGAGCTCGGTGGGTTGCATGAATTTATTTCGTGGCCGCGCTCACTTTTGACTGATAGTGGCGGTTTTCAAGTTTTTAGTTTGGGAGATTTACGGAAGATTAAAGAAGAAGGCGTCGAATTTCGTTCGCATCTGGATGGCTCAAAACAATTTATTTCGCCGGAAGTTTCAATGCAAATTCAGCATGCGCTCGGCTCGGATATTGTGATGGCGTTTGACGAATGCACACCGTATCCGGCTACACCTGAGGAAGCAAAAAAATCTTTGGAATTAACGACGCGGTGGGCTTTGCGTTCGCGGGCTGAATTTAATCGGTTGAAATCAGCAGGCGAGCCGCCTGCGCTCCCAGCATTTTTATTTGGCATCATTCAAGGCAGCGTGTATCACGATTTGCGTAAACAAAGTTTGGAGCAATTGCTTGAAATTGGTTTTGAAGGTTATGCCATTGGTGGATTAAGTGTCGGCGAAGAAAAACATATGATGTACGACACGACGGAATTTATTGCACCGTTGATGCCAAAAGATAAACCGCGTTATTTGATGGGAGTTGGTACGCCTGAAGATTTGGTCGAATCTGTCGCGCGCGGTGTAGATATGTTCGATTGCGTGATGCCGACGCGTAATGCACGCAACGGACAGGTTTTTACTTCGCAAGGGAAGCTAAACGTTCGCAATGCCAAGTATGCTAAGGACACGAAGCCGCTGGATGAAAAATGCGCTTGTGCGGCCTGTCAGCGGTATACGCGTGCCTATATTCGTCATCTTTACTTAAACGATGAGATTTTGGCGAGTATCTTATGCTCGTACCACAACATAGCCTTCTACCTTGACTTGATGCGGCAAATCAGGCAAGCTATCGCGCTTGGCGAATTCGCAATATTTCGGGCCTCTTTTCTTGCTGGATTGCAGGAAAATCCTCGGAGTGCAACTGAATAATTGCAGTTAGCCAACTCAGAATCCTGAGAATATCTTGCAAGGAAAGTCGAACCCGCCCCAACTTATGTCACATCATTTCGCATTTATATTTTTGCAGTCCGGCGCATTTATTTTGCAATTCTTGCCTCTGATCCTGATCTTCGCTTTGTTTTATTTTATGATAATTATGCCACAACGCCGGAAACAGCAGGCGCTTCAGACTATGTTGAGTAATCTGAAAGTTGGCGACAAAGTCGTGACGACAGGTGGTATTTATGGCACAGTTGCTATCGTACGCGACAAAGAACCGCGTTTGCAGTTGAAAATTGCTGACAATCCAGCGGTAAAAATTGACGTAGCGCAAAGCGCTATCGCAGGGTTCCAGGAAGCTCCTCCTGAAGAGAAAAAATAATTTATCCCGCTTGCCTCATTTTGAGCGGTTAACTTGAAACAGTTATGCAAAAGAATCTTCGTACTCGTGGCATTGTAATCGCGATTATCACCTTGATTAGCGCAATTATTATTATTGGCCCTTGGAACAAACCAAAAGGCTATAACAAAACTGCGTCTGACTTCTTTAATCCAAAACAGTGGAAGGTCAACGCTGGAGAAAATATCCGGCTTGGGCTTGATCTCAAAGGTGGCACGCACCTCGTGATGCAGGTACAGGTTGATGAGTATCTGAACAAGCTAACGGAAAACGAAGCCGCGAAAGCCAAAGAGCTTTTGCAAAAAGAAAATATTGCGTTTACCGAAGTTAAGGCGATAGGTTCAGGGCAAGTAGCAGTGACGACTGCGGACGCCAGTAAGCACAGCGAAATTAGCACAAAATTGCGCGATCAGGTTTTTGGCCCGGATTGGCCTTCTTCGACCAGCGGCAATACGGTTACGTTTGCGCTGACCACCTCGGCGGCGAATTTCCTGAAAAATCAAGCCACGGAACAAGCCAAAACAATTATTGAGCAACGCATCAATGCTTTCGGTGTTGCCGAGCCAACGATTCAGCGTCAAGGCCGCGACGAAGACCACCAAATTCTTTTGCAAATGCCCGGTGTAGATGATCCCGAACGCGTCAAAAGTTTGATCGGCGGCGAATCTCGTTTGGAGTTTAAAGCAGTTGTTGCCGGAACTCAGTTTTACACGAAAAAAGAAGATGCCGAAGCCGCGATTGCTGGCTCGCCTGATCGTGTTGTTACAAAGGTGGTAGAAGCTCGCTCATCGCTGACAGGCGAGGCTCGTCCGCCACGCGAAGGCTGGCAGATTCTTGAAAAAGTGCCGATTATCACGGGTGATGATTTACGTACTGCCAATGCACGTCCCAGTGCGCAGGGAACTGGGTACGAAATTGACTTTGAATTAAAGCCTGCCGCCGCAGAAAAATTTGAACAATGGACAAGCAAGAATATTGGCAATCCATTGGCTATCGTATTGAACGATGAAATCAAAAGCGCGCCAACTGTGAATGGTGCCATTAAAGATCGCGGTCAAATCACGGGTAGTTACACAAAAGACCAAGCTGAAGATTTAGCATTAGTCCTTCGCTCTGGCGCTTTGCCTGCCAAGATTGTGTATTTACAGGAAAGCTCAGTTGGGCCGTCACTTGGTGCGGATTCAATCCGCGCTGGTATTTTTGCTTCAGTGGTCGGATTAGGCTTAGTTGTCCTGTTCATGCTCTTTTATTACAAATTTTCTGGGGTTAATGCCATCGTTGCGCTCGTGATGAACCTGCTTATTTTGTTAGCTGGTCTAGCACTTTTCAATGCAACGCTGACGTTGCCTGGGATTGCTGGTGTTGTGCTGTTGATTGGTATGGCGGTGGACTCGAACGTGCTGATTTTTGAGCGGATTCGGGAAGAATTGCATGGCGATAAGAACGTAGCGTCTGCTGTTGATATCGGGTTCAATAAAGCGCTGACGACAATCATTGATACGCACGTTACCACGATTGTTTCTTGTTTGTTTTTGTATGCGTTCGGCACTGGCCCCATTCGTGGCTTTGCGGTGACGTTGGTTATCGGGTTGTTCGCAAATATTTTCACGGCAGTTTATGTGTCGCGCTCAATTTTTATGTGGGTGTTAGCACGGCAAGGACACAAAGCAGAAACGCTAAGCATCTAATGATTTCTGCATTGCAATAATTTTTATTCGCATTGTTGAAGTCCCCAATAATTCATAATCGTATGATCGAAATTTTCAAACACGCAAATTACGACTTTCTCGGCAAAAAATGGATTTTCATTGGTTTGTCGTGGGTATTGATTCTGGCTGGTCTTGTTTCTGTGGTATGGCGTTTGGCGGATGGAAATCCGAATACGCACCCGTTCAATATGGGTATTGATTTCGCGGGTGGTAGTATTGTCACGGTTCGCTCTGGCAATCCTATTGATCTAAGCAAACTGCACAAATCAATTGAGTCCCAGGGCATTCCTGGCCCTTCTATTGTGTTGCAACCAGTAAATGCTACGCTGGGTCAAAAGCCGAAGAATGAAGTGCTGGTACGCTTGCCCAATTTGGTGACAGTGGAGCGCAAAGCTGGTGAGTCAGAAACTTCAGCAAAAGCCACTACAAACGTAGACGTTGGTAAGCAGAAAGTTTCAGAAGCACTAAAATCGCTTGGCGACAGTTCGTTGCAAATTATTGGAGCAGAGGCCGTATCACCGCAAATCGGAGCCGATCTGCGTAATCGTGCGATTTATGTCACGCTTGTCGCTTGCATCGGAATGTTGATTTATGTGGCTTTTCGCTTCAAATCGTGGGGATTTGGGATCGGTGCTATTATCGCCGTCATCCACGACGTACTAATAACACTGGGCTTGTTTTCGATTTTCCAATTGGAAATTAACTTGACGGTGATTGCCGCGCTCTTGACGCTCGTTGGTTATTCGATGAATGACACAATTGTGATCTTTGATCGGATTCGTGAAATGCTTGGTTTGCGTCGTCGTGAGCCATTGGAAAAAGTTTCCAACGAGGCCATTAATCAAACTCTGTCGCGTACGATTATTACGTCCGGTCTAACATTCCTGACGGTTGTCGCATTGGTGGCCTTTGGTGGCGAGGTATTGAAGAGTTTCTCTTGGTGCTTATTTATTGGCATCATTATCGGAACGTATTCATCAATCTATATCGCCAGCCCGTTTATGTTGTGGTGGGAAGAACATTTTGCCAGGCAACCCATTACTGGTTCCGGCGCGGCTTCCGGCGCCGCCTCTGCCGTCACCAAAACAGTGGATAATACGCTTACAAATACCACCGGTGCAGCGGTTCGCACGGTGAAAAAGAAAGCGAAAAAATCACGTCCAGCTTCAGCTCGATAATTGAATTTTTGTAGGGTAAGCATTAAGCTGTCGCGCAGTTTAATGCTTACGTTACGAACCATGAAACTAACTACGAAAAAACTTTCGCGGCCCCGTCCTTCCAAGGCTGAATCACAAATAAAAAGACAAAAGAAGTTACGCGATTTATTAACTTTTTTTGTTCTTCGCCGCGTAAAAAATACGACGTGGGGCGCTTGACTATGCGACAGGCAGATAGTAGACTCCGTCGCGTTGCTGACCCGTCATCGGTTTATTCAAAGCAGTATCTAAGATAATAAGTAACAGTGGTCTTGATAGGCATAAAGGTTGCGAACTTGTCTGGATGTAGCAATGTCGTATAAAGAACTTTACTATTAATCAATTTAGTTAATTAATTGATTGAATATGAAGGGCTATTATTGAGGCACAGGAATGTTCCTTGGAGCCGAGCAATGATTGGTTTGCACGCGGACGGTCGTCCCAGCAGATAGGTTCTCGCACTCAATTTACTGCTGATATTATTTCGCTAATCTCTTTTAAGAAGTTTCCATGCTTCACTGTTCTGTGGGTTTTCGCTCCGAACAGATATATTAAATTTGTCAAAGTAAACAACTGAATAACTCGCTTTGACCCATCGGCATCCTGATCACGGAGGTCAAAAAGGTAATGTTCGATCAACTTGTCGAATCAACAACTGGTAGTAAGAGCCATCGTTCTGGAAAGTTTGCAGCTATTACGACACTGATTTACGCCGTGTTGCTAACGGTTGCGGCAATCTGGAGTATTATGCGCTTTAATGCGAGTCTGGCGGATACGGCTGACTCGGCGACGTTATTAGCGCCGCCCCCGCCCCCGCCCCCGCCCCCACCGCCTGCACAAGTTGTTGTCGTGCAAAAAACAGTGGAAGTAGCAACCTCGTTTACGCCACCGAAAGAACCACCAAAAGAAATTCCCAAAGCTGTAGACGTTAAACCGAAGCCGGTTCGTGCCGCAGCGGTTGTTTCGCAAGGTGTTCCCGGTGGTACGGGTGTTCCTGGTGGTGTTCCTGGTGGTGTTCCTGGTGCGGGTGGAGACGAGGCGCCGCCGCCGCCACCGCCACCACCGAAACCTAAGGAAACACCAACTCCGACACCTCCGCCACCGAAGCCTAGTACGCAAAGAGTTTCTGGCGGTGTGTTACAGGGAAACGCGATTAGAAGGGTTCAGCCCCCGTATCCACCGATTGCAAAAGCTGCGCGCGCGCAAGGGGCAGTTCAAGTGGCGGTTACAATTTCTGAAGAAGGGCGCGTTGTCTCGGCTGAAGCTGTAGGCGGGCATCCATTGCTTAGGGAAGCGGCAGTTGCTGCTGCGCGGCAGTGGACGTTTAAACCGACTGAGCTTTCTGGTACACCTGTTAAAGTACAAGGTATTTTGACATTCAACTTTACACTGCAATAGTCATCACGGGAACTTTTATCGTTCTCTTGTGTCTATTACATTGTAAGCGTTGTTTTGGATCGGTGCCCTGATCTAGCAGTTGCACCATCTAGTTTCGATTTCAAACAACACTTAATTTGGAGGATTCAACAATCATGCATATTTTGCTAAATCACATTTGGATGTTGGCGCACAACATGACCATGTTCCTACTGCAAGAAGGCGGCGGCAGTATGGCCGATGAATTTTCAATCATGAGCATGCTTCGTAAAATGGGCTGGCTCGCTTGGTGCGTCGTAATAATTTTGTTTATTATGTCCATCTTCTCTTTGGCCGTTGCTGTGGAGCGCTGGCTGACATTCAACACTGCGCGTAATCAATCCCGCGAATTTGCCCCTAAAGTTGCACAAGCATTGAAAAATGCCCGTATTGACGAGGCAATCAGCATTTCGGATAAATACAAAAAGAGCCATCTGGCGATGGTCGTTAATGCTGGTTTGCAGGAATTTCAATCCCATCAATCTTCGTCTGAAATCTCTGGTGAAACTGTGGATGCTTCCAAGCGTGCATTGCAACGTGCTGAGGCAATCAAAGTTGCCGAATTTAAACGAGGCTTGTCTGGATTAGCAACCATCGGTTCGACCGCTCCGTTCGTGGGCTTGTTCGGAACAGTGGTTGGTATTATCAACGCGTTCCAAGGTATGAAGAGCGCTGAGTCAGCCGGTATCGGCGCGGTAGCGGGTGGTATTTCGGAAGCTCTCTTTACCACCGCATTTGGTTTGCTCGTGGCTGTGCCTGCTGTGTGGTTCTTTAACTACTTCACCAGTAAAGTCGAAAACTTCACAGTCGAAATGGATAACTCCTCGGCTGAATTAATTGACTTTTTCGTGAAACGCTCAAAGCGGTAATTTGAATTGAATCCTCCTTCTGCAAGTTGAGGCGGAGCGATACTCCGCCTCAACTTAAAAGTACTGAGGCCAAAAATTACTACTTTCAAAGGTTCTTTCCCTCAAGGAGAATTTTGTTATGGGAATGAGTTCAGGTGGCACACAAGGCTATAACGCAGAAATTAACGTTACTCCCATGGTGGATGTAATGTTAGTGCTGCTAATCATCTTCATGGTCATCACGCCCATGTTGCAAGCCGGTGTCAACGTTACGCTGCCCAAAAATGTACACCCCGATTTGGATCAGAATATTATTAAGGATTCTGCCATCGTTGTTTCTGTTCCTGACGTTGGTGCCTACTACGTGAAAAAAGATCTGGTGGTAGGTAAAGAACGATTAATTGAGGCATTGAAAAAGCTTGAAAAGGGGCTGAAACCTACTGATCCCCACGTTGTTTATATTCGTGGCGGGATCGGCGTTCCTTATCGTGAAATCGTACAGCTTGTAAGTTGGATTCGTGACGCTGGCTTTGAACAAGTCGGTCTCGTCGCTGATCTTAAAAAGACTTAATTGCAATAATTTTTTAAGGAGACATTACTATGGGAATGTCAGCAGGCGGCTCTGGTGCTGGAGTTCAACCCAGTATCAACGTGACCCCGTTAATTGACGTTTTGTTGGTATTGATGATCATCTTCATGGTTATCAGTCCATCTAAGCCACATAAATTTGAAGCAAAAGTGCCGGAGAAACCTCCAGAAAATCAACCTCCTCCGCCTCCCGACCCGCTTACACTGGTCGTCTCAATTCCGAAAGGCGGAGCTGGTTATAAATTAAATCAAACGGAAGCCCCTAATCTGGAAGAGCTTAGCAAACTGTTGCACTCTGCGCTGGACGGGCGTCCGGCGGATCGCAAAGCAGTTTTCCTGAAAGCTCCCAGTGCCACTAAATATGGCGCGGTGGTAGATGTAATTGACGTAGTCAAGGAAGCTGGCGGCGAACCGATTGGCTTACAACTCGAAGGGCTGGACGAGTAAAAAAACTCCGGTTCTCTTAAAACAACTTGCCGAAAGGGGAATACTCCCGTTTATGATTAAATCACGTCATTTTTTGACCGGGTTGAGTCTATTAACTTTGTTATCCATTGCTTTCTTAAGCGGCGGTTGCGCCAAAATCAACGAAATCATTGGGAAAGACAAACTCAATCAGGGAATTCTAAAATTTAACCAGGGTAGAACAGAGGAAGCGCTCGGATTTTTTGAACGGGCTTCTGAACTTCGACCAGATGATGCAAAAGTTTGGATGTGCTTAGGCGCTACTAAGTACAAGTTAATGAATAAAGAAGGTGGCGCAGACCCGAAGGCTGTCGCGCAACAATCTCTTGATTATTACCTTAAAGCACTGGAAAAATCAGGTAGTGATTGCAAAACGAAAGATAATGCGTATGGCTATATCGCCACGATTTATGGTGACTCCTTTAACGATGAAAATAAACGCCGTGAATGGTTGCTGAAACGTGCCGAAGATGCTTGCGCGACAAGTGATATTAAAGCGCAAACATACTATTCTATTGGTGTGAAGTATTGGCAGTGTGCATACGATCAATCAACCCGATATGCAGATAAAGCCAAAACCAATTCCGAACCCTTCCATCCACGTAATTTTTACAACGCACCTGACAAGCAAAAATTTGATGATTGCTTAGCCAAGGCTTTTGAATACGTTGAAAAAGCGATTTCATTTAAAGCAGATTACGGCGAAGCTTATTCATATAAGAGCTTGTTGTGGCGCGAAAAGCAGAAATCAACCAGTGACGAAGCTGCACGCAAGAAATATGACGAAGAGGCGCAAAAAGAAGCCAAAGTCGCCATCAAACTTGCAGAAGAAGCTAAAGCGAAGGCAGAGGCTGAAGCTAAAGCTAAAGAAGCAGCAGGGGGCGGGGCTAAATAATTCTTTCCTCTTAAATTTTCGTTGGCAAGTTGAAAACAGCCAGCGTCAGCAATCCTGATGCTGGCTGTTTCTGTATTTAGACGGTGCGCTTCTCAATGAAATTGCTATAATAAACAGATTATGATTCGCTTTGAGGATGTCTATGATACTGTAGCTCGCTACCATCCAGACGGTGATTTGGATATGTTGCGGCGCGCCTATATCTTTTCGGCGCGCGAACATAAAGACCAGATGCGTAAATCAGGCGAACCTTATTTGATTCATCCGCTTTCAGTCGCAGGCATTCTTGCCGATTTGAAAATGGATGTGGTGACGGTCAGCACAGGTTTTTTGCACGACGTAGTTGAAGACACCCTCACAACCATCGAAAATATCCGCACTTATTTTGGCGACGATGTAGCCCACATCGTGGACGGCGTCACGAAAATCAGTAATCTCGGCAAAGTCTCCAAAGAAGAACAACAAGCTGAAAGCATCCGCAAAATGGTGCTGGCGATGGTGACAGACATTCGCGTAGTATTGGTCAAACTTGCGGATCGTTTGCACAACATGCGCACGCTGGGGCATTTGCCCGCAGAAAAACGACAACGAATTGCGCAGGAAACTTTGGATGTTTATGCACCTATTGCTCATCGTTTGGGAATGGGTAAAATTCGCGCCGAACTCGAAGACTTAGCCTTCAAAAATCTTGACCCCGACGCTTACAAAAAATTGCAGGAAACCCTTGAGCGCCGCCGTGTGGCTACCGATTCTTTCCTCGAAGAATTGAAGGGGCGGATCACAAAATACTTGAATGACGCAGGGATCGAAGTCGTCGAAATTCAGGGTCGCATCAAGCGTTTGTACAGTATCTATCTGAAAATGAAGCGCCAAAAAATTTCATTGGATCAGGTGTATGACTTGATGGCCGTGCGCTTGATTATGAAAGAAGACCGCGATTGTTATGCGGCGCTCGGCGTAATTCACCAGCATTGGCATCCAGTGCCAGGGCGCATTAAAGATTTTATTGCGACGCCGCGCGAAAATTTATACCAGTCGTTGCACACATCCGTGGTTGGGGACGAAGGCGTGCCGTTTGAAGTGCAAATTCGCACCGCCGAAATGCACCACGTCGCTGAAGAAGGCATCGCCGCGCATTGGAAATATAAAGAAGGAAAACTCAAAGATTCCAGCGAAGATGAATTGTTCAAATGGTTGCGCTATTTAGTTGAATGGCAACAGGACGTCTCCGATTCGCGCGAATTCATGGATGGCCTCAAGCTTGATCTCTATCCCAAAGAAGTCTACGCCTTCACGCCGAAGGGCAAAGTGATCTCGCTCCCGCGTGGTGCTACGCCAGTGGATTTTGCTTATGCGATTCATACCGAAGTTGGCAACTTGTGCACAGGTGCGAAAGTTAATGGGCGTATTGTCCCGCTGAAATATCAAATTCATAACGGCGAAGTTCTTGAGATTATGACTTCGCCTGGGCATCATCCCAGTCGCGATTGGTTGAATTTTGTTACGACTGCTAAGGCGCGCAGTAAGATCAAGCATTGGCTTAGCGAGCAACAACGCGTCAAAGCGATAGAAATTGGCCGCAAAGTGTTTGAAAAAGAAGCAACACGCTTCAAGCTCAAAGCCAAACACATACTTGAGGATGAACAACTCAAGCAGGTGATTGCCGAACATGGCTTGCACAAAGTTGATGATATGTTGGCGGCACTTGGTTACGGCAAATTGACGGCCCGCACAATTTTGGTGCGCTTCATTCCGCCTGAAGATTTAGAAAAAATCGAGCAGGGCAAAACTTCTGCCTTCAAACAAGTCAGCGATGCTGTCAAACGTGCGTTGCGGCTTGGCGATGATCGCATTTTAGTCAAAGGCATTGACGACGTAGCCGTGTACCGCGCGCCTTGTTGCAACCCGATCAAAGGCGAACAAATTATTGGTTACATCACGCGTGGCAAAGGGATCGCAGTGCATTCGCGGCTTTGCAAAAATGCGGCGAATTTACTTGTCAACCGCGAACGAATTATTGAGGTGGAATGGAGCGGGAAAATTGATGGGCGGGTTCCTAATTATCCCGTAAAATTGTCAGTTTCGACTGAAGATCGCCAAGGTATGCTTGCGGCATTAACTTCAGCGATTGCTGATATAAAAACTAATATTCGTGACGCGCGCGCCAATGTGTTTGACGACGGCAGCGCACAAATTGACATCACAATTGAAATAAGCGATCTGAAACATTTGGAACGCGTCATCAGCGCGCTCAAAGGCGTAGAAGGTGTCATTGACGTAGACCGCGCCCAATCGCAATTCCAAAACAATTAGTCCCTGCCATTAGTACCAATGAGATAACGATTTCCATCTCACGCATTTCTTGACCATCTGATAATGCTTCTGTGTGATCTCTTGGCATCGTCTGAGGGCTTCGCCCCAATTCTGCGCGATACCCCTTTTCTTTGCGCAAGCTCCTCACTGGTTTTTGCTCTTCGCTTGGCAATCCTCCATCATTCGTCATTTTAAAGTTCCGGCAAAAGTTTTTTCGCACTTGAGACAGGTGTTCATAATGATCTAGGGCTGCTTCTTCCCTAAGTCCCGCAGGAAATAGTGGTTGTTGCAATGAAGGCGAGCGGGCGGGCAATAGCAAAAGCCCATTGAGGCTAAACCACTTATTAAATCGCCTCATAACACTTAGAAGGCTCACCGATGAAAAGGGCACTCCTCAATACCACCGCACATCTATCTCAACGGTGGACGCTTACCTTAGCGCTGCTCACCCTAACAGTTAGTCTCGCTGAATGACTGCCCCTCCCCATCGCCGCCTCAGGAGGGCGAACTTGTGGCGACCTGATTGAATTTGTGTTTTGCGACCGCTCCTTGACGAATGGCGAATTGATTTTGTAGGATCAAAAGATCGCCAAATTTATCCTCATAACCCGGCATTGCAGTATCCCTAAAAACGTTTGGTAATTTGAGTAAGAATACTATTTTTTGCGAACTCTTACCCAAATTCGCACTTTCAGTTATTGGTTCACTGATTCGATGGTTGTCGAATAGCGTGTGTGAACAATATGGATGGTGATAGCATTTTCACACCTCGCTATTTTTATGCTCAATTTAACCCTCACACATCGTAGACGAACGGCAGTAAAGTGTTTCATTGGAACGTTCATCACTCTTTCAATTCTTACCATTCAACCCAGCATAGCTGTAAAAAAATCATACCGGCCTACGCTAGTGGAGATCGCGCTCGCCAATGGGTCGCGGTGGGGCAACCTCCTATCCGCAACGCCGGAGTTGTTTGCGAACAAAGGGTTGTTTAATTTGCTCCCGCCTGCTGATTCATGCCTGACAGATACAACGCAGGCCGATTTTCAAGCTGGTACCGCGACGGCAGTTGATCTGACCAGCAGCCCCGGTAATGTTATCCTATCGAATGCCGCAATCGACCAACAGAATACAACTGTCACCACTAACGGTTTTGCCATGACACCTACGTCTTGGGCCGGTCAGACGTTCGTGCCAAGCGTGACAAGCCAGTTAACGTGTGCGGACTTTAATTTATTCTGTAGCGGTTGCTCCGGCGCGACGCCAGCTATTACGGTCTCGGTGCGCGCAACGACTGGCACACCCGCAGTGCCGACCGGTGCCGATCTGGCCACTGCAACGATCCCAGGTTTCAATAACGGTGGAGGAGGGTATTTCACCGCCAACTTCAGCACTCCTGCTACCTTAACGGCTGGCACGAGTTACGCCTTAATTATTCACCCAGTCGCCAATCCTTCCCCTGGTTTATATGCGTATTTGGGTAGTTTCAACAACCCCAACTCAAATCCCTATCCAAGCGGTTCGCGCGTTACGTCCTCAAACAGCGGCACGAGCTAGACAGCCGACACAACTTCTGGCGGTCGCGATCTCGGCTTTATTCTTTATAGAGCCTGTTTGCAATAAATAGAAAAAGTAGTTTTACTGACCGAATGGGATATACAACGGATTTAACGGGAGCGCAATTCGAGAAGCTCGACAAATTATTACCGAAGAGTAAGACACGCGGGTACGTGGTAGACAGGCAGGCGGTGGTGAATGCGATTCTCTACCAACTGAAAAATGGGTGTCAGTGGCGCGCTTTGCCGAGCGACTTGCCGAAGTGGCAAACGGTCTACTCGCAATTTCGGCGCTGGAAAATCGGGGGCGTGTGGGACAAGGTCTTACGTGCACTTGCCAAAGAGGAACGAGCGCGACACAAAAAAACGAATGCCCGACCTTGTGGTTAGGCGATTCGATGTGTGCGAAAAATACGGAGACGGCGCATCTGGCAACGAAAGGATTTTGTCATTACAAATGCACGAATGGGATTAAAAGACACCTGCTGGTGGACGTGCTCGGAACTCCGTATTTTGTGCGTTGTACGCCAGCCAATGTCAGTAACAATCAAGGCTTATTGGCGCTGATCCGAGACCACAAAGAGGACTTTCTCAACTTGCCTCCCGCACACCGCATGACGCTCTTACTCGACCACGGTTACCAGCAGGCAAAGTTGGCGCAGGAGATTGAAAAAATAGATGCCCGGTTAAGCTCCTGTCTGACGATTGAACTTTGTCCCAAACTGACTCCGGCGCAAAAATCCGGGTTCACCGTGATCCCGAAGCGATGGATTGTGGAGCGCACCAACGCTTGGATCAATCAATGCCGCGTGCTCTGGAAGAATTGCGAAGGGCTTCTCTCGACCAGTGAAGCCAAGATCAAAATCTGCGCGATCCGCTTATTCTTACGCCGACTCGCTTGATCCTTTTATTGCAAACAGGTTCTATATGAGTTCTGGATTTGCAGCGGGGAATTTGATCTCAGCCGTCAAAGATGCTGGCGCGACACCGATGTGGACAACGCTAACGTGGACGGCAACGACACCTGCTAACACCAGTGTGAAGTTTCAAGTAGCAGGCAGCAATAACCTCGCCGGGCCATTCAATTTTGTTGGCCCGGATAACACTGCCGCAACCTTCTTTACCACCAATGGCGCATCACTCAGTCAATTTAACGGTTTGCGTTTGAAACCAGCGGCTGGGTGTTAGTCGTAGCGACAGATGCGCAAGGCAAACCGATCCAGAACAATGCGCTGGTAGGCAATGCGTTTCTCAAGGATGGCTTGTATGTGGGCAATTACGGCGCCGAAGCC